>PVBE010322923.1_pt1 | contig 92321 bp, 80 predicted proteins | sample 1631181 | NCBI WGS metagenome assembly PVBE01 (sample SAMN08397723, study PRJNA350692) | Marine metagenome, whole genome shotgun sequencing project. | isolation source: water | place: Pacific Ocean | collected 2012-04 | reverse complement strand
CGTCTGTTCTCGTTGCGTGCGTGCCTGTGAAGAAGTGCAGGGAACCTTTGCGCTGACCATCGACGGCCGCGGCTTCGAGTCGAAAGTCGCGGCGAGCCAGAATCAACCGTTCCTGGACTCGGAGTGCGTATCCTGTGGCGCTTGCGTACAGGCCTGCCCGACGGCGACGCTCGCCGAGAACTCGCTCATTGAAATGGGTCAGCCCGAGCACTCGGTCGTAACCACCTGCGCTTATTGCGGTGTCGGCTGTTCGTTCCGCGCCGAGATGAAGGGCGAGGAGGTGGTGCGGATGGTGCCCAACAAGGAGGGACAGGCGAATCACGGTCATTCCTGCGTGAAAGGCCGATTCGCATTCGGCTACACGACACACGAGGACCGTATCACCACACCAATGATTCGCGAGTCCATACACGACCCCTGGAAAGAAGTCTCCTGGGAGGACGCCTTCAGCTTCACAGCGAAGAAACTCAAGGGGATTCAGGCGCGCTATGGCCGCGATTCTATCGGTGGTATCACCTCTTCGCGCTGCACGAACGAGGAAACCTACCTGGTACAGAAGCTCGTTCGCGCGGCTTTTGGAAACAACAACGTCGATACCTGCGCGCGTGTATGCCATTCGCCGACGGGCTATGGGTTGAAGTCCACTCTCGGCGAGTCCGCCGGAACACAGGCTTTCGACTCGGTCATGGGGGCGGACGTCGTCATGGTCATCGGCGCGAACCCGACCGAGGCGCATCCGGTGTTCGCGTCGCAGATGAAGCGCCGATTGCGCGAGGGCGCCAACCTCATCGTCGTCGACCCGCGCGCGATCGCACTCGTGAAGTCGCCGCATATCGAGGCGGACTATCACCTGCAGCTCAAGCCGGGAACGAATGTTGCGCTAATGAATTCGTTCTCGTACGCCATCCTCGACGAGGGTCTCGAAGCGATCGAGTACATTGCGGATCGCTGCGACAAGGGTGCCTACGAAGATTGGCGAACGTTTATCCTGGACGAGCAGAATTCACCCGAGGCGACGGAGCCGATCACGGGTGTGCCGGCTCAGGCGGTGCGCGAGGCGGCGCGACTCTACGCGTCCGCGCCCAACGGTGCGATCTACTACGGCCTTGGTGTGTCCGAACACAGCCAGGGTTCGACGATGGTCATGGGTATTGCGAATCTTGCGATGGCCACGAGTAATCTAGGTAGGGAGGGCGTCGGCGTGAGTCCGCTGCGCGGCCAGAATAACGTCCAGGGCTCTTGTGATATGGGGTCCTTCCCCCACGAGCTTCCCGGATATCGGCACCTCTCCGACGCTTCGGTTCGTGCCCTTTTCGAAGCGGAATGGGGCGTAGAGATCGACCCCAATCCCGGCTGCCGTATTCCGAACATGTTCGACGCGGCGATTGCGGGGCAGTTCAAAGGTCTCTACGTTCAGGGCGAGGACATGGCTCAGTCGGACCCGGATACGAATCATGTCACCGCTTCGCTCTCCGCCCTGGAATGCATGATCGTCCATGATCTATTCTTGAACGAAACCGCTAAGTTCGCTCATGTATTCCTGCCCGGCTCGTCGTTCCTCGAGAAGAACGGCACGTTTACCAACGCGGAGCGTCGAATATCTCCCGTGCGCAAGGTCATAGCGCCGAAAGCCGGCTACGAGGATTGGGAGATCACGCAGGCGCTGTCCAACGCAATGGGCTATGCGATGAACTATTCGCATCCCAGTGAGATCATGGACGAGATAGCGCGGCTGACGCCCACGTTCACGGGCGTGAGCTACCAAAAGCTCGACCGGCTCGGCAGCATCCAGTGGCCTTGCAACGATGCAGCTATCGATGGAACACCGACGATGCACGTCGATGAATTCGTGCGCGGTAAAGGGCTGTTCAGACTCACGCCCTTTATCGCGACCGACGAGCGCACGACGCGAAAATATCCATTGTTGCTTACCACCGGCCGGATTCTGAGCCAGTACAATGTCGGCACGCAGACTCGCCGTACCGAGAATCTCAAATGGCATGAGGAAGATATCCTGGAGATTCACCCGCATGATGCCGAGCAACGGGGCATCGAGCACGGCGACTGGGTCGGCCTGAAAAGCCGTGCCGGAGAGACCGTCTTGAGGGCCGAGATTACCGAGCGCGTCCAGCCGGGCGTGATCTACACGACTTTCCATCATCCGGGGTCGGGCACCAACGTCGTCACGACCGATAATTCGGACTGGGCGACGAACTGCCCGGAATACAAGGTAACGGCGGTCCAGGCCACTAAGGTGACGCAACAATCGGAGTGGCAGGAGAGGTTCGAGGCATTCACTGAAGAGCAGCTGGAGCTTCTGCGTAGAGCAAAAGCCGAAATGCAGGGAGTCGTGACCTAGAATCACGAGCAGAGAACCATGCAAGCAAAGAAGCTCGTGCGGATGGCGAATCAGATCGCCGCGAATTTCGACTACGGCCCCGATAAAGAGAAAGCCGTGGCCGGAGTCGTCGATCATTTCAGGCGCTTCTGGAGTCCACTCATGCGAGAGGAGATCGTCAGCTACGATGCTGAAAATGGTGCCGAGTTATCTAACGTTGCGAAGCAAGCGGTCGCCCAACTTGCAGAGGACCAGAGCTCTAGGAGCTGATCGGCCGCCGCTATCTCAAGGATTCCCGTGTTCAACAAATCACTCGAGAGTTGTTACAACATTGCGAAGCTGCGCGAGCGAGCTGCGAAGCGCATGCCAGCCGCCATGTTTCATTACATCGACGGCGCGGCCGGAGACGAATGGACGATGCGCCAGAATACCGAGGCGTTTGATCGATACGAACTCGTGCCGCGATTCCTCGTCGACGTCAGCGAGATCGATCTCTCGACGACAGTCTTCGGGCAGCGTATCGCGATGCCATTCTTTTGTGCTCCGACTGCCATGTCACGCTTGTTCCACCATGGGGGCGAGACGGCGGTTGCGCGTGCCGCGGCGCGAGCCGGTACCTTGTACTCGCTCTCGTCAATTTCGACGGAGAGTATCGAAGAGGCGGCCGCGGCTTCAGAAGGGCCGAAGGTCTTTCAGGTCTATGTCTTCAAAGATCGCGGCCTCAACCGTGAGTTTATCCAGCGTTGCAAGGACTCCGGCTATGCAGCGCTCGCGCTAACTGTCGATGTCCCGGTAGCAGGTAACCGGGAACGGGATCTCGTGACGGGAATGACGATCCCGCCGAAGCTGACGCTCGCGACGCTCTTTAATTTCGCGATGCATCCCCGCTGGGTGTGGAACTACTTCACCCATCCCGCGATTGAACTCGCAAATGTCCGAGACCGAGTCAGTGGCGACGTGACCACGCTCGTGAGTTTCTTCAACGATCAACTCGATCGGACCGTGAGTTGGGAAGACGCCGAATGGATGATCAAGGACTGGGGCGGGCCATTCGCGATAAAGGGAATCCTCTCCGCCGAGGACGCACGACGTGCCGCCGACGTCGGCGCCAGTGCCGTCGTAATCTCGAACCACGGCGGGCGGCAGCTCGACACTTCGCCGGCGCCGATTGAGGTGCTTTCGGAGATCGTCGACGCAGTCGGCGACCGTGTCGAGATCATCTTGGAAGGCGGCGTGCGGCGTGGCGTCCACGTTATGAAAGCGCTAGCACTAGGCGCCACGGCCTGCTCGGCGGGGCGACCGTATCTGTTCGGGCTCGGTGCAGGTGGCGAGGCCGGTGTCGATCGTGCGTTGGAAATTCTCAGAACGGATATAGAACGAGATATGCGTCTTCTGGGTTGCCGTAATGTCGCCGAGATCGATTCTTCCAGGGTACGCGAGATACCGAGATGACTGCCACGGCCCCGAGCGATAAGGGCAGCATGCGGCGATTCGATATCCGACGGGTCGGTAACGGTGAGGACGGTACGGCATCGGACGCTGTCGCAACCGAGGAGCCTCTGGAGATTTGCTTGGTCTATTCGTGCCCCGGCGGCGAGCGGGTGCAGCAAAGTATCTCGGTCACGATGCGCACGCCAGGAAACGACGAGGAGCTAGCTGCCGGTTTTCTGTTCACCGAGGGGATCATTCGTCAGCGCGACGACTTCACTTCGATCGTGCCCTGCGCTCCGGCGCCATACGGCTTGATGAACGTCGTGCGTGTAGAGCTCGGCGAAGACGTCGACGTCGACCTGGAGCGGCTCGAGCGCCATTTCTATACGTCGTCGAGCTGCGGGGTATGCGGCAAGTCGTCGCTCGACGCCGTTGCGGCGCAAGGTCGTTACGAGCCTCGTAGCGCACCTATGCGGATATCCGCCGACGAGATCGGCGGCCTGCCGGAGGCGCTACTGGAGCGGCAGGACGTCTTCGAGCAGACCGGTGGATTGCACGCATCGGGACTGTTTAACTCGGCCGGCGACATTCTTGCCGTGCGCGAGGATATCGGGCGCCACAACGCGCTGGACAAGTTAATCGGCCGGACACTGATGCGAGATGAGCTGCCGTTGAGCGAGTACGGTATCGTCGTGAGCGGGCGCGCGAGCTTCGAACTCATGCAGAAGGCGATGATGGCTGGTGTGCCCGTCGTGGCCGCGGTGGGCCCCCCATCGTCGCTCGCGATCGAACTCGCCGAAGAGTTCGGTATGACGCTTGTCGGCTTCCTCAAGGCCGACCGCTTCAACGTCTACGCCGGCCCGCAACGAATCCTCTAGAATAATGGGGCCAAATCCCTTTTTTATTAGGGCCAGATTCCTTTTCTTAAAAAAAGGGATTTGGCCCCATTATTCGTCGCCTACATCGGCTAGCGGGTCAGCGGGTCGGTGACGCCCAACACCCAGATCGCGAGCAGGCCGAGACCGCCGGTTGCGACGAGGTAGTAGATCGTCGGCAACAGCGTTCGGCGCAGCGTCGCGCCTTCCTGGCCGAGCAGTCCGACCGTCGCCGAGGCCGCCACGACATTGTGGATGGCGATCATGTTGCCGGCCGCGGCGCCGACAGCCTGCAACGCGATGATCATGGCGGCCGAGATCTCCAGCGCGTTCGCGACGCCGTATTGGAACAGCGTGAACATGAGATTACTGACCGTATTGCTGCCCGCGATGAATGCGCCGAGCGCGCCGATGAACGGAGCAAAGAACGGCCAGACGGTACCGACATTGATCGATACCCAATCGGCCATCGCGATGGGCATGCTTGGCGATCCGAGCGCGTTGACGTCGGAGTTGATGTAAATGCGGACCATCGGTACCGTGAACACGAGGACGAAGCCCGCACCCAGCAAGGTCTTCGTCGACTCCGCCAGCGCGGCCGTGAATTGCTCGGTCCGCATCCCGTGCAGAATGATCGTCGATACGGCGACAGCGAGGAGAACGGCCGCCGGGAGATAGAGTGGTGTCGTCGCGGCCGAGATTTGTGTTCCGAGAATCCCATTCCAGCCGATCACGAACTCTCTGAGCCAGGCCCCCAGAGGCAATCGCGGTAGTCTTGTCAGAACCAGGAGCACGGCGACCAGCAGATAGGGTGCCCAAGCTTGCATCGCAGACATCCTTGAGGGTGGCAGGTTGAGGCTCGACTCCAGGCGGCCGATCCAGTCCGCAGGCCAGTCGTCCCGGGGCGCGAAATCCCAGGTGTCCTCCGGAACCAGAAACCCTCGCCTGGCTGCGGCGGTCATGATGAACAAACCGATCAACGCGCCGAGCATCGACGGAAACTCCGGCCCGAGGAAGTAGCCGGTCAGAAGATAGGGGATCGTGAACGAGAAACCGCCGAGAAGGGCGAAACGCCAGGCAGACAAGCCCTCCGTCCAGGAGCGATTGGTGCCGAAGAAGCGGGTCATCATCATGATCATGAATAACGGCATCACGGTTCCGACGAGCGCATGAAGGAAGACAACATTGACGGTAACCACCTGTAAATAGTCTGCGAAGCTCAAGCCAGCGACTGCGAGCTGCTCGACGACGTGGGGACTCTCCAATCCACCCCTGACGCCGACGAGTATCGGTGTGCCGACGGCGCCGAATGTAACCGGCGTGCTTTGCACCATCATTCCGAGCATGACGGCGGCAAGTGCGGGAAATCCGAGCGCGACGAGCAACGGCGCCGTAATGGCCGCGGGCGTGCCGAAACCGGATGCGCCTTCGATGAAGCTACCGAACAGCCAGATCACGAGGACGACTTGGATTCTTCGGTCGGGGCTGATCGTTGCGAAACCCGCCCGTATCGCAGCCACGCCGCCCGAGTGTTTTAGGGTGTTAAGCAATAGTATCGCAGAGAAAATGATGAAGAGGATGTCGAACGTCACGAAGAGCCCCTGAATAGAAGCGGCGATGATCTGGAGAAACGACATCTTCCAGGCAAACAAGCCGATCGCGCCCGTGAGCAAATAGACCAGAGGCATCGCCGTGTGCGCGGCGATTCGGAACCCGATCAGTAGGACCGCGGCAGTCAAAATGGGCAACACGGCGAGCAGCGCTTGCAGCGAAAGGGACATCGCGACACGACCTCATTATTCGTATTGTTGCTAGGGCCGGCGACAGTCTAGCAGGAGCAGTCGTCGTACACACCGCGGCGAAGCCGCATTGATCCGGCTCCCGCGAGAAGTTTCGGTGCTGTTGACTGCGAACGATCTCGGGAGTAGAAGCGCTGCATGGCTCGCAATTGGTCGAAATTCGGTGAACGTTACACCCGTCCAACGGGCGCGCTGGAACTCATGGAGGATCTGGGCGTTGCGACGGACAATGAGGAGTCGACGCTACTACTGGGCGGCGGCAATCCGGGACGAATCCCCGAGGTTCAGGCGATTTTCAAGCGCCGCCTCGCGGAGATCACGGCCAGTGATGAGAATTTCGAACGGCTCGTCGGTAATTACGCCGACCCGAAAGGCGAGCGGCGGTTTCGCCGCGTACTAGCGGAATTACTCGCACGCGAATATGGTTGGAATCTGACGGCGGAGAACGTCGCGCTGAGTGCCGGTAGCCAGGCCGGATTCTTTCTGTTATTCAATCTGCTTGCCGGCGAATTCTCCGACGGTAGCCGCAAGCGTATTCTGCTACCGGTTACTCCGGAATATATCGGTTATACGGATGTCGGCTTGGACGAAGATCACTTCATCGCGCAACTTCCGAATGTCCAGGAATTGCCAGGTGACTATTTCAAGTATCGGGTCAACTTCGGCGGCTTGAGCATCACTGACGAGATCGCGGCGGTCTGCGTCTCCCGCCCGACCAATCCTACCGGCAATGTGATTACGGACTCGGAGCTTCGCAAGCTGGACTCACTGGCGAAAGCTGGTGGTGTGCCGCTGATCATCGACAGTGCCTACGGCTTACCGTTCCCGCGAATCGTGTTCACGGACGCGACACCGTTGTGGAACGAAAACGTCATTCTATGCATGAGCCTTTCCAAGCTCGGCCTGCCCGGCGTGCGTACGGGAATCATCGTCGCGGCGGAAGAAGTCATCGCGGCACTAACACAGATGACTGCCGTGTTGAGTCTGGCAGTTGGCAGCGTGGGTCCCGTACTCACGGAGCAGTTCCTGGCCAACGGAGAGATTCTCTCGATGAGCGAGCAACTCATCATGCCGTTCTATCATCGGAAAGCGCTCGCCACCTGCGAGCGGCTGCACGCCGAACTCGAAGGCATCCCTCACAAGCTCCACACGCCGGAGGGTGCGTTCTTCGTGTGGCTCTGGTTGCCGGGACTACCTATATCCAGCGCCGAGCTCTATGTGCGCTTGAAGGACAGCGGTGTTCTTGTCGTTTCTGGTCATCACTTCTTTCCCGGTATCAAAGAGCGCTGGCGTCATCGTGACGAATGCTTACGCATCTCGTTCGCGCAGGACGACGACATCGTCGCGAAGGGTATCGGGATTATCGCGGCTGAGATCAAGCGTGTGTACGCCGATACGTCTTGATCGCGCGTTTCCGGGCACGGAAATTAGGAGATTATTTTCGAGTCAGAAACTCGACGCGTTTGAGTTCGCCTTCCTCGTTGTGCAGAAGCGTGGGAAACTGACCCGATGCGCGGACGTAGATCCAGCGCTCGATTATGGCAGTGCCGATGATTCGTGAGCCACCGCCGGCGTTACGAGCCCGGATCGGTTCTTCGATGACCTCTTTTTCGTTGGGCTGACCGCATTTACCGAGAATTTCCTCGGTGGTCAATCCCGGGCTCACGAGCCCGCCGCTGCAGCGAAGGGTTTCCTGGGCATCTATCACCGTGGCTACTGCCATGGCGGCCGTTAGTGCTGTTAATAGGGAAACAAAAGCTTTCATCCCGATTCTCCTCCAGCAATGCGTGACATTTTAACGAGCGCCGAATTCCAGGGCCCAACGACCACTTCTCAGCTTGCCCGGAGCGTTTCCCCCATCCCGCACCGCGCAATGGACTCGACGGAGGAGGTATGCCCACCGTCGGGGGCGGTCGGGTAGAATCCTCGCCCCTGCGGACCGAAAGATGCGCGGGATCCTGTCCCCATCGCGCCAAGCTCGATGTCGCCAGGCGAGCGATACGCCGACCGGGCGCCGCCTCATGATGACGCGCACGCTCAGCCCTATGCGCAGAGCGAGATCCACGAGAAACAGCAGCGGGAGGATCCAACTGGGTGCTGTCATGAGGTCAAGTGCCGTTCCCTGCCGGGTTCCAGGCCCGTGCTTACCCGTCGAGCCTCTCGATCAACTCGGGTATCGCGGCAAAGAGATCGGCGACGAGGCCGATATCCGCAACATCGAAAATCGGTGCTTCCGAATCCTTGTTGATCGCGACGATCATTCCGGCGTCTTTGATACCGGTCAGGTGTTGAATCGCGCCCGAGATTCCCACCGCAATATAGAGTTCGGGCGCGATGATCTTGCCTGTCTGTCCGACCTGGAGATCGTTTGCCACGAAGCCCGAGTCCACGGCAGCCCGCGAAGCCCCCACTGCAGCGCCGAGACGATCGGCCAGGTCGTAAATGATCTGGAAGTTGTCCCCGCTGCCCAAACCCCTTCCTCCCGAGACGACGCGCGTCGCCGTCTGGAGATCGGGTCTACCGCCGCCCGTATCGCCTCGCAGCTCGACGAATCGAGTATGCGCCGGCAGCTCGACGTCGAGTTCACGGGTCTCTATCGACGCGTTGCCGGTCTGTTCGACGGCCGGGTAAGAGGCTGTCCGGACCGTCGCGATTACGGGGCGGTCTTGGTGTGCCTCGACTGTGACGATGGCGTTACCGGCGTAGATCGGGCGCTGAAACTCGCGACCGTCGGTTGTCGACATGATGTCGCTGAGTTGACCGACGTCCAGCAGAGCCGCGATGCGGGGCATGAGATCTTTGCCAAAGGTCGTCGATGGCCCGAATACATGACTGTAATCTGCGGCCAATGCGGCAATTTGTAGCGCCCACGTCGCTGCGAGTGGTACCTCGTTTTCGGGGCGATCGATCCGGAGGACGTTCGTGACACCTTCGAGCGCCGCGGCGTCAACGGCGACGGCTCCGCCATCGGCAGCGAGAACGGCGACGTCGATGCCATCGTTGTCAAAGCTCGCGGCACAACTCACGCACTTGGCCGTGCTGAGATTCAGGTGCCTGCTGTCGTGTTCGGCGACAATAAGTACGCGCGCCATCACAGTAGCCCCTTGTCGGTAAGCGTCCGCACGAGTTCCGCGACATCGTTGACGATCACGCCGCTGTCGCGAGCGGCCGGGGCTGCGATCGATCGGATCGTGAACTGTGGCTCGATATCGGCGGCGAGATCTTGCAGTGGAACGATGTCGAGCGTCTTCTTCTTGGCCTTCATGATGTCCGGGAGCTTCACATAGCGCGGTTCGTTGAGACGAAGATCGGTTGTGATCACGGCGGGCAGATCGATTTCTATCACCTCGAGCCCGGCATCGACTTCACGAGCGACCGTCGCGACACCGTCGCCCAAAATGACCTCTGACGCGAAGGTCGCTTGTGGGCGGCCGCACAACGCGGCAAGCATCTGGCCTGTCTGGTTGTTATCGCCATCGATGCCTTGCTTCCCCGTAAACACCAGGTCGGGCGATTCACGATCGACGAGGGTCTTCAGCGCACGCGCGACGGCGAGTGGTTCGAGTGCCTGCGCCGTTTCAACCAGGATCGCGCGATCGGCACCCATGGCGAGTCCGGTGCGGAGTTGTTGCTGGCACTCGCTCGCGCCGATCGAGACCGCCAGGATTTCGTCGGCTTGACCGCGCTCCTTGATTCGCAGAGCCTCTTCGAGTGCGATTTCATCGAACGGATTTATCGCCATCTTGACGCCGTCGAGATCCATTCCCGAGCCGTCCGGTTTTACACGAACTCGCACGTTATAGTCGACGACGCGCTTGAGGCAGACCATAATCTTTTGCATGGCGTTGTAGTATCCGTGGATGTTGCAGATGTCGGACTAATTACGGTGTGCTGCAATATTCTATCATCCAAGAAATCGCAGGCATGACAGGCACTCTGGAATTAACGACGGAGACATTCCCGTCCTATGCGCGGTCGCTGGCGGAGCGCTACCCCGAGCTCGACATCATTGTGAATCGCTGGGGCCTGCCTGCTTTCTGGTCGCGAAAACCCGGTATCGAATCGCTCGTGAAGATAATTCTCGAGCAACAGATCTCGATCGCGGCGGCGAGTACGATTCATAGGCGGCTCAAGGTTGGGCTCGGCGGGCTCTCTGCGCAACGGCTGCACGCGGCCGGTCCCGAGAAGCTACGAACGCTCGGGCTGACGCAGCAGAAATCACGCTACTGCTACGAACTGGGTCGTGCAATCGTGAAGCGCCGCTTGTCGCTGCACGGTCTTGCGACGATGAGCGATGCCGACGCGATGGCAACGCTGGCCGCACAGCCGGGCATAGGGCCCTGGACTTCGGCGATCTATGTCATGTCTGCCCTGGGTCGCATCGACGTCTGGCCACCGGGTGACCTTGCGCTGCGCCAGGGTGTCGCGGACATTCTACCGGGCACCGAGACAGACGAGTTAGCGGATTCCGGATCGCGCTGGCAGCCACGCCGGGCGGTCGCGGCCAGGCTCGTCTGGCATCACTATCGGAGCACGAGAACCAAGAAGCGGTAAGCCGGGCATGTCTCTGCCGTAGGAGCCCTTACCGCTTGCAATCCCTTCCGGATGCTTTAGGCTCGCGCTCCCCCAAGGCGAAGTCATTCGTCGTGAACCGACGAGAGGAACGCAAATGAACAGACAGCTCATCATATCGATCAGCCGTTTCTTCGATCTTGTGATCCGTCGGTTTATGCCCGTAATGCTGTGGAATTTCTTTATCAGCTGACGTGTCGAGGCTGATCTTCGGGTCGGAAGTCTCCGGTCTAAGGCCGAGAGCACCAGCTTAATGTTGTGCCGAGAGATCGGCCGCAAAGATCTACGGGTACATTGCGATGTATGTCTATTCAATTCAGCAACGACTTCGCAGCGCGTTGACCACGCTCCAGCGCGGTTGGCGCTTAGTCGGCGAAGCGCTGTCGGGCCGCCAGCGGGACTATACGTCCGGCAAAATCGGCCGCGCGGTGCTGCTGCTCGCGATACCGATGGTTCTCGAGATGGAAATGGAGTCGATACTCGCGGTCGTCGTATTTCGTCGCGGTCGCTGGAAGCTCAATGTCGTATAGTCCATGTAGCGTCCGGTGTATACGAACGGAGAACCCATGATATGGTCACGCGTTCGTAGCGATGGCCGATTCTTCTCGATCCCTAATGACGCAGATCAATATCACGGAACTCGAGTACGCGACCGATACGCTGCGGCGTTTCCGCGCGTTCGCCGCGGATTCCTGGAGCGTGTTGTTGGACAGCGGCCGGCCCCGAAACAGCCAGGGACGCTTCGATATCTTCGCCGCCGATCCCTACCTGACGCTGACGACTCGGGGTGAAGTGACCGAGATCTCGACGCGCGAGCGTGTCGAGCTGTCATACGATCAGCCTCTCGAACTCCTAAAACGGTATCTCGGAGAACGCTCATCTACTGTTGACGATCTACCGTTCGCCGGCGGCGCCATCGGCTATTTTGGCTACGACCTCAGCCGCAGGTTCGAACGCCTGCCGCACCTGGCGCAACGCGATATCGACGTGCCCGATATGGCAGTCGGCCTCTATGATTGGGCCGTTGTCGTCGATCATGAACGTTTGCGCGCCTGGCTCGTCGGCCGGGGCCGCGACGAGCGGACGTTCGATACGTGGCCAGAGATTCTCGAGCGCGTGTCAGGCCAGACGCTCAGCACTGCGCCGCGGTCATTCGAGGTGTTATCGCCCGTGAGATCGAACTTCGATTTCGACAGCTATGAGGATGCGTTTAGCCGAATTCAGGAGCACATCCGTGCCGGAGACTGCTATCAGGTAAATCTCACCCAGCGCTTCGACGCCCGTGTGCACGGTGACTCGTGGCAAGCCTACGAGCGTCTACGCGACATCAATCCGGCGCCCTTCTCGGCGTTCTTCTCGACGCCCAGTGGCGATTTGTTGTCCTCGTCTCCGGAGCGCTTCCTGCGTGTCGATGGGCCTCATGTAGAGACGAAGCCTGCCAAGGGCACGCGCCCGCGCGCGTTGTCGAAGCAGCAGGACGACGCGCTTGCGAACGAGCTTCGGACCAGTGATAAGGACCGGGCCGGGAATGTGATGATCGTCGATCTCTTGCGTAACGATTTCGGAAAGAATTGCGTGCCCGGATCGGTCGATGTCCCTGATCTGTTCGAAATCGAGAGTTTCGAGAACGTCCATCACCTCGTCAGCACCGTCCATGGGCGGCTGGCCCCCGGCAGTCACGCACTGGATTTACTGCGAGGTTGTTTCCCCGGAGGGTCGATCACGGGCGCGCCCAAGCTGCGGGCCATGGAAATCATCGAGTCCCTGGAGCCCCACCGCCGCAGTATCTACTGTGGTTCCATCGGCTACCTTGGCTTCGACGGCAATATGGATTCCAATATCGCGATCCGCACCCTGCTGCGGCGGGGCGAGCAGATCTACGCATGGGCAGGAGGGGGTGTGGTCGCAGACTCGGAGGTCGAAGCGGAATATCAGGAGAGCTTATACAAAGCGGAAGGCCTGCTCGAACTGATGACGAACGGCTTTGCCCGGAATTTAGCCGGGGGCGGAGGTCGCCGCAGTTGACAGGTGACTCGAGCCTCGAAATGCGGCGGCATGCAGAGGCACATCGTGCACGCGCAGAATATCGACACCTTGAGCACAGAGTTGTAGGGACGCACCGAGCGTCGCCAGATCCTTCTCGGCCCGGTCCTCGCCCGTCAGGTTCTTGAGAAACGATTTTCGGGAATGTCCTACGAGTACTCGTAGGCCATGCTGCCGGAAATCGCCTGCACGTCGCAGGAGTTGCAGAGACTGAAGGCTGTTCTTGCCGAAACCGATGCCCGGATCGAAGACGATGCGATTAAGGTCCAAGCCCGCCGCATTCCAGCATTCGACGCGCTCGAGAAGCCACTGCTCCACGGCGTGATAACAGTCACCGTCTTCCGGGAGCTGTCGTTTTAAGTCGACGGGTAGGCTTAAACTGTGCATCGCAATCCAGTCGGCGTTACTGGATCTCGCGAGATCGAGCATCTCGGGCGAGACGAGGCCGCTGACGTCGTTAATCATGTCGACGCCCAGCTCTAGCGCCTTGCGGGCCGTTTCCGCGTGATAAGTATCGACGCTGATGCGTGGGCCTATCGAAGCTGAGTCGCGGCGGGAGATGAGTTGTTGTAGAACCGGCTCGATACGCTTCCACTCGGTGGCTGGCGAGATAGGCTGGGCACCCGGTCGCGTGGATTCGCCGCCCACATCGACGAAATGTGCGCCTGCTTCAATCATCGCATCGAGATATGGTTGAAGCGTGGGCCAGGTCTTATGCCGCCCGCCGTCCGAGAATGAGTCCGGTGTGATGTTTACGATGCCCATCCACAGCGGTACGTGCTGGCGAAGCTCTCGCGACCAGTCTAGGAGAGATTTGTCCGCGAGGCCGGGTATCGTTAGACGCGGCTCGAGTGCGATCAACGGCGTAAGTACGAAGCTCCTCTCCTGCATGCGCGGATGTGGAATCGTCAATCGCTCCGCGTTAATCTGTTCCCGGCCCCATAACAGGATATCGATGTCGATCGGCCGCGGGGACCAGCGTTCTACGTTATTGCGATCGAGAGCGGCATGAATCTCTTCGATCCAACTAAGAAGCGTTTCCGGGGATACATCCGTCTCACATTCGACGACGACATTCAGAAACGGAAGATTCCAATCGGCTGGCACGTTGTCGGGCAGCAGTGCTGGAGATTCGATCATTGGCGAAATCCGGCGAATGACGAGATATCTTTCCCCCAATAACTCCAACGCGCGGCTGAGGTTGCCGGCCCTGTCACCGAGATTAGCTCCGAGTCCTAGATATACCTGCATTCGAGTTGTCGATTCTTTATTGAGAATAACGCTGTGTCGTTGGCGGGAGTATAGCGGCAGTCACGCACTCGAATGGCGGCACGAGGCGTGCCAACTTACAATTCGACAAAATTCGATAAGCGCAAGCTAGAGGGTATAAGAATGAAATCACGAGCGGCGGTGGCCTGGGAGGCTGGGCAGCCTCTATCTATCGAAGAAGTGGATGTGGACGGCCCACGGGATGGTGAGGTGTTGGTACGTCTCGTGGCATCCGGCGTCTGCCATACCGACGCCTATACGCTCTCGGGCGAGGATCCGGAAGGCGTGTTTCCGGCGATCCTCGGTCACGAAGGCGGCGGCGTGGTCGAGGAGATTGGCGCCGGCGTCAGCAGCGTCAAGCCGGGAGACCAGGTCATACCGCTCTATACGCCGGAGTGCCGTGAATGCGAGTTCTGCACCTCTGGCAAGACGAATCTCTGTCAGGCGATTCGCGTGACCCAGGGGCAGGGTGTAATGCCCGACGGCAAGACGCGATTCTCCTCCGGTGGAAAGGAGATCCTGCACTTCATGGGTACCTCGACGTTCTCGGAGTACACCGTGCTGCCGGAGATCGCCGTGGCTAAGATCTCGGATGAGGCGCCGCTGGAGAAAGTCTGCCTGCTCGGTTGTGGCATCACGACGGGAATAGGCGCCGTATTGAATACCGCGAAGGTTAAGCCCGGTTCGACCGTCGCCGTCTTCGGCCTCGGCGGTGTAGGGCTGAGCGTCATACAGGGTGCCGTCATGGCCAAGGCGGGACGAATTCTCGCAGTCGATATCAACGCCGACAAGGAAGAGGTGGCGCGGCAACTGGGCGCGACCGACTTCGTCAATCCTAACGACTACGATCAACCCATTCAGGACGTTGTCGTGGATCTGACGAATGGCGGTGTCGATTACTCATTCGAAGCTGTCGGCAACGTCGATCTCATGCGGGCCGCGCTCGAGTGCTGTCATAAGGGCTGGGGCGAATCCACGATCATCGGCGTTGCGGGCGCGGGCCAGGAGATTGCCACGCGGCCGTTCCAACTCGTAACCGGACGCGTCTGGCGCGGCAGCGCGTTCGGCGGTGTAAAGGGACGCAGCCAGCTCCCGGGCATGGTAGATCAGTACCTCGCTGGCGAAATCAAGGTCGATGAAATGATCACGCACACGATGGGACTCGAGGGCATCAATAAGGCCTTCGATCTCATGCACGAAGGCGCGAGTATCCGCTCAGTCATTCATTTCTGAGCTCGAAGAAATGCGCTCGTAAAATGGGGGCAGATCCCTTTTTTCTCGGGATCATTTCTGATCTCCTATCGCTCAGAAAAAAGGGATCTGGCCCCATCTTACGGCCCCCGTGGTTTCTTAGCGGTGGTCAAATCTGAGCGAAAAGCCCGCGTAGACGTTGAGTTCCGGAGCGGGCTCGAAATACCGGCCCCCGAACGCGTTGATTCTCACATTCGAGTTGTAGCTCTCATCCAAAAGGTTATTGATGCCGAGGAACGGCGAGACGACCGTAGAACCGATGACTCGTTCGAATCCGAACCTGGCATTCGCCACCGTGTAGGCATCGACGACGACGCCGTTCGCGTTGTTCGCATACTGATCGTCTACATAGAGTACGTCGAGAGCACCGAACCAGCCCGATGGATGCGTGTAGCTGATCTCTCCGAATAGTTGATGCTTGACCGTGCCGGGTATCTTGCCACCGGAAAAATCATCGACGACAGTCGGAACTCCACCCGCGTCGAAAGAGAGCACGCGGAAATCATCGAATTCGAAGTCACCGTAGCTGACGCTGAGGGACGTGCGGATGCGGTCGGTCGGATTAGATACGATGGCAAGCTCCGCTCCCGTGCGGCGCGACTTACCGGCATTCTGAAAGAAGTCTCTTCCATCGGCATCGAACGGCACTAGCTCATCTTCCACGTCGATATGGAAGACGGTGAGTTCGAAGGAGCCGCGGTCCCCAAGAGATCCCCTCAGCCCTACTTCGTAATTCGTTGCAGTCTGGGGGTCCAACGAGGGATTGAAGCCGCCACCTCCGCTCGGATTCGCGAACTCTGTCGTCGTCGGCGCCTCGAAGGCCGTCGAAATCGTACTGTAAAAATTAACGCCCTCGGACAGTGTGAAGACCAATCCCGCCATAGGGCTGACGTCATCCAAGCTGCGCTTCCCGGAATCGTCTCCGTCGCTGAGGAAGTGATCGTCGACATCGAACTCTATCTTGTCGTAGCGAACTCCGAACGTGAGTAGTAGGTCGTCGTTAACGGCCAGCTCGTCCTGGATGAAAACTCCATGACTCGTGACGTTCTCCGTTTGATCGAATCGTAGTGCCCCCAGCGTGCCCTGATTATTGAGGAACCGCTTCCTGTCGTCGTTCTGGTCGTCGGCGTCGAAGCCAACGATAAACCGGTTGGGCAGATTCCCCCATCTTCCCGAGTGCGTGTACGTGAGGCCGGCTCCGGAGAAATCCCTCTGTAGATCTACCGAATCCGCGATCGGGAACTGAGGCAGCTTGTTCTGAAAATCTTTGGAGACGAAGTAGCTGCGGGCGGCGATTTCTCCGCCGTCCCCGACGGCTGCCGTGTAAACGAACCCTATGCGTGTCTGCTCGAGTGCCTCTCCAGTATCGTAAGTGATGTTGCGATCCCGCGCCGAACTCGGCTCGGCCGCCGCCTGAGCCGCATTGATGCCGCCGGGATCATTGGAGACGGGTTGATCCGTCATATTGATAACGGCCAGAAAGTTTCTGTCGTCGCCGAGGTCGAAGTCGAAACGGCCACTAAGTTGAGTGTTCTCCGTTTCGCTGTGTGTACGGTAACCGTCGAGTTCGGAGTCCGAGACGCTAACGAAGTAATTCATGAGATCGGTTTGGCCGCCGGCTTTCAGCTGCACCTTCCGAAAATCATCCGAGCCCGCCGCGAGCCGGGCGCTGAAGTAAGGGACCTCGGGCCCATCCTCGGACGTGATACTGATAACGCCGCCGGACGCATTTCCGTACAGGGATGAACTCGGCCCGCGAATGACTTCGATCTGACGCGTAGCGCCGAGATCGATGCTATCCACCTGGCCTTGGCCGTCGGGGAGCGTTTCCGGGATGCCGTCGACGATGATCTTTATGCCGCGAATGCCGAAGCTGGATCGCGCCCCGAATCCTCTAATCGCGACGCGCAGGTCCTGCGCGAAGTTATAGCGGTTCTGCATAAATAAACCCGGGACTCTGGCCAGCGCCTCGTCGAGGCTGAGCTGCTGACGGCCTAACTGGATCTCATTCTGGCCGACGACGCTCACGGCTGCCGGAACACGGTCCAGCGGTCGGCTGAGCCGGGTCGCCTCGATGACGATCTCTTCGAGTCCTGTCGAACTCGCTGCCGTATTCTGCTGGGCGGTCAAGCTGTCGGGCAGCAACAGAACGCCGAGCGAACAGAGAAAGCATCTCATTGAGCGGGCCACGATGCTTTTATTTAATTGCATACCGACGTCACAGTTTTGCGGGCTCGTATCATGACCGATACGACCGCCGCGCCGCAATGCGTTCGGCTGGTATAAGCCATACGGTCAACGAATTAGCGGCTCTCGATGATCTGCCGCCGTCGGCCGGCGTTTATCTTGGTGTTAGTCCAGCCGTACTTGGGACTTCTTCAGCTTTCTGCAGAGACTCTTCGTAAGCGAAAACGCTACTGTTGCGTTGTAGATGGCGTGGATGGAGTTACACAGGAACTGAACCGATGAACACCGCACGAATTGCTGCACTAGCGACATTGATGTTGATCGGACTCGCGGCCGCCGAGGCGACTGAAGTGCTGCCGGCCTGGAGTGAAGAAGGCTTCGTTATGGAGGAAGTTGTGGTGACGGCCGAAGCGTCCGCGAGCTTTTATATGGAGGAGATCGTGGTAACCGCCCCCGCTCCGAATCATCTCTATATGGAAGAGATCGTCGTGACCGCGACGATGCCTGAAGCCGAAGCTCGGGTTGCGGCGCTGGAGATGCCCACGACTGCGCAGAAACCGGCACCGCTGATGGAGGAAATCGTCGTTGTAGGCTGGCCCGAAGATCTGCCCACACGGATTGCGGCGAGATTGCGGTTCCTGCGGAACGCACGGCGCTTCTAAGCGCACGGAACTTCTAGGTACGACGGAATGCCCCCCTAGGGGAAGCTTCTGGAGCAGTGCTCCGGGGCTTCCCCGTTTTACTGTGTCCGGTATGGACGGACTATTGGTATTTGTTTTCGTAGCAGAAAGAACCGGAGCCGTCGTGGCTCTCAGGTCGTCCGCTTCCCTTGCCGCGTAGATTGGCAAGAGAATCTGGCGAAATGTTCGAGACCTGGTACTAGCTGACGAGCATGTTGCAAAGCGGCCTCGATATCAGCCCGATCGTCACGCATCACGTCGATAAAAACTACTACTAAGAAGCTTTCCAGCTCATGGAGTCGGGCAGTCCGGTAAGGTGATCCTGAGCTGGACGTAAGCGAGTTCTCAGCTGATCCTATCCTCTAGTGCGCGCCGTATGACATAGAGGATGTTTTCGGTATGGGCGCGAGTCTCGGTATTGCCGCGACGCTTGCCGTCCAGCATGTCTTCGATGCTTCGCAGATGAAACAACGCGATCGACTGCGACGGGTAGTCGTAGTCGCCGTCCCCCGAGACAATACGAGTCAATCTCGTGACATACTCGAGTTGCAGATTCTGCCGGAACGTCGTGACATCGCCTCGCAAATCCTCGGCGAATATCGCATCCGTAAGGTCCTGCATGGCGTCCGCTAACCCGTACTCATTTCCATAGAGTCGGGAATCGGTGATCCTCGTCATTACCGTCGGATGCAGCAGGTGGGCGAGAACGCCTTGCTGCAGCGAGAGGAACCACTCATGAACCTTCGGGTCTTCGGTCTCGCCCCAGAAGTTCCAGAGGCGCCGTTGTTCCTGCAGGTGGCTGTATAGGTCCGCGGACGCCAGGAAAGCATCCGGTGCGAAGAGATGAGAGCTGAGTCTGTCCATCGCGCGCTGTTGATCCGCGAGGCTCACGGGGACGAACGGCGTCGTCGCGCCGGGCTGGCCGATTACCGACCGATTGATATATACACCCCCGACATATCGCGAGAGCACCGTAATCGAGCGGGCGATCTGCCCGAGCATCACGATATAGGCGTCCCGCAGTTCGTGATAGGAGTCGCCCTCGGTCGCATTCTTCTCTCGGGCGATACCCAGTAGGCCTTTGATGAGATCGAGTCGCTCGTCGGCGTAGCCGATTGGGTCGCTGGTCATGTCGTACCAGAGCACGCGGGGATCCATCGCCCACCCCGCTCTCGCCATGACGTGGTCGTCCGTGCCGAATAACAGCGCAGGCTCCGTTGAGCGCGCCGCGATCCCGGCGAGTCGTCGCGCTTCGGCTGAGGGATCGTCCACGCCGACGGAATAGCTGTAGTCGACGATCCAATCGTCGTAGGGGCCGGGTTGAGTCGTAAAGAACTGCGTGTGCTCGCGTCCGGGCGGCGCGATATGAATGTCCGTGTAGTCCATGACCGACGCATAGAGTCCGTTACGTGTGATGGCGTCGCCGTTATACGACTCGTCCAGATCGAGCATGTGAGAAGACGCGAAGTTGTGCGCGAACCCCAGCGTATGGCCGACCTCGTGCAGCACGAGATCGATGAGGTATTCCTCCGTGACCTGCTCCTCGAGTCCGGAATCCAACTCGAGCACGTTGATTGCGAATCGCCCGAACGCCTGGCTGAGTTGCAGGTCATACCCGAACGAGCAGTAGCCATGCTGGTAGCGGTCCAGCGACGCGGGTAGCGCCGCGCCCGGCGTTCCGAGTCCATCGAGAATCTGCTGATAACGAACGCGCCGGATCACGCCCGCATACTCGAGCATGACGTCGGCACCGATTATCTCTCCCGTTCGTGGATTCGTGAACGATGGGCCGTAGCCTGAGAACGGTGGATTCGGCGACGACGTCCAGCGAATCACGTTGTAACGAACGTCCCCCGCATCCCAGTCCGCATCGTCCGACTGGACCTCGACGGCCAATGCGTTGCTGAAGCCGATCTTTTCGAATGACTGGTTCCAGGCGAGTACACCTTGTCTGATCGCATCCCGAAACTCGAGCGGTGTCGTATTCTCGATCCACCAGGTGATCGGCTCGACGGGCTCCGAGATCACGGCCGCGGGATCCTGCTTGACGAGATGCCAGCGTTGCACGAGGTCACGATACGGCGTCGGACTGTCATCGGTCAGGTCCGTAACCTGCTCGGCGAAGAATCCTATGCGATGATCGGTCAGACGTGGCACGTAATCGTTGTCCGGCATCGCGATCAACGAATGCTGGACGTATAGGCTAACGTAGCGACTGTCCGTGATATCCAGGTTGCCGGAGACGGCCGGGGCGAGGTCCTCGTAGACGTACTCGACGTGTACGTCGGTGTTCAACGGATAGTTTTTGATCTGCGTGATCTTGCTCTTCTCGTCACTGAGGTCGCCGAGAGTGAAGCTGTCGTCGTCATCATCCGGGTCGGGTGAATCCTTGATCTGATTCAGCGTCTCGTTGACGAAGATGTTGTCCGCGTCGAATAGGATGCTGCCGTTCTCCTCGTCTTCCGCGAGGATGCGCTCCGAGGCTAGCAGGGCGGTACTGATGTTGGCGTCGGCGGCGCGGCTGAGTGGGCTCGCTGGGTCGAAGTAGAACGCCGTGTTCTCGGAGCGGATCTCGATCCTGTCGAAATGGCGCGATAGAGACAAAACGCGGTTATCACGGTAGTTACCGCGAAAAGTGCCGCCCTCAACGACGCCGTCCGTGCTCACAGCAATATAGATGTACTCTCTATCCAGTTGCTCCGCGCCGATCTCAAGGTACGTCTTGCCCGACTCGCGATCCCGGTAGAGTGTGAACAGGCCATCGAAGCGATCGCTGTTCTCGGTAATCTCCGCAATCGTCTGGCTATCCTCCTCGGCGTCTTCGTCGATTTCCTGGGCGACAAGCGGGCTAGAAAATCCCGCGATCGCGAGTAGCAGCGCAGTCAGAAAATGTTCTCGTTTTTTCATGATCCGAACCTCCACGAGGACTTGAAAGCATAGATAATCGGTGCTTTCGGGGCCAGCGTGAATTCCTCGCGGCATCGTGATTGCCGTGGCAGGTATCGCGCGAGAGCATCAGTGGGTGCTTATCACCGGTCTGACACTGTCGGTCGCATCTATGGGCCTGGCAGCGGCAATGATCGCGCAACTTCTCGCACGCCATCACTGGATCGGCTTCTTAGGATTAGCGGTGATCTTTTACGTCGCGCTCATGATGATCTGGGACGGTGCGGTGCAGATTCTCGGTGCGACGGCGTAACCGTATGAAATAAGACAAACATTACAGGATTGTAATATTGGACTCGGTCTTGACGCCTCCGAGTTTAACGGGGATGTGTTAGACTCGTTACATACTCAGAGTGTTGTTAATTTACAACGACTCTGGGACCGAATTGGGGAGTGGCGTTCACACCGACAGAAGAACGGTGTCATTCTCGAGGGGCGGCCTGGAAGCGCCCCTTTTTCTTGGCACTCCTCACACCCGCCCCCACTCAGCTCGCCGCGAGCGACTCTTGATTCATGCGGCCGTTCGCCGGTTATGATAGCCGCCTTAGTGACGCATCCGGCGCCAATACCAAGAGGAATACCGCCATGCAGATAAGAAGCCTCTCTACGATCTCACTCTTGACGCTTATTGGTCTCGCGACCGGCACGGTCAGCGCGCAGCAGGACCGCGACTGGGACGCAGTGGACATCCGAATCTCGCATGTTGCAGGCAACATTCACGTGCTCGAAGGGTCGGGTGGGAATATTGGTCTCTCGATCGGTGACGACGGCGTCATCATGATCGACGATCAATTCGCGCCGTTGTCGGCGCGCATTGCCGCGGCAATCGCTGGAGTGACGGACGGCGAGATCCGCTTTCTGATCAACACACACGTGCACGGCGATCACGTCGGCGGCAACGAGAATTTCGCAAACCTCGGCGCTTTGATATTTGCGAACGACAATGTTCGTATGCGCATGGTCGGTAGCTCTCCGCATGCGGCGCTGCCGGTCGTGACGTTCAGCGATACCACGACGTTGCACTTGAACGGCGAAGCAGTGCACGTGTTCAAGGTACCGTCCGCGCATACCGACGGTGACAGCTTCATTCACTTCCGCGGTACGGACGTGCTGCATCTGGGCGACGTGTTCCGGACCAACAACTTCCCGTACATCGATGCGAGCAGCGGCGGTAAGCTCGACGGCACGCTCGAGGCACTCGCGATGGCGATCGGTATGGCCGGACCCGATACGCTGATCATCCCGGGGCACGGCGCCGTCTCGAAACGCGAAGATGTCGTCGAATTCCGCGATATGATCCTCGTCGTCATGGACCGCGTGTCGAAGCTCATCGACGACGGCGCATCGTTCGAAGGAGTCATGGCCGCCGGCGCGACGGCCGAGTACGAAGCGAAGTGGGGCGACCCGGAGCGTTTCATGCGAGGGCTGTATTCGGAGCTCGGCGGTCAGGAGTAGTGTCGCCGAGTACGGCAACGAAACCGCGAGTCTGCATATACATACCGATCGACCGGTCGGGTGAATCGCATCGGCTGATCGAGGCGGCGGGCTGCGACGTTGTGGCCGGCGAGGCGACGTGGAGCAGCGGCATGAACCTCGATGCGCTTCTCGAGATCGCACTCGGGGCAGACGCGCTCATGGGTGCGACGATCAAGCCCATGCCGATCGAGCGTTCGTTTCTCGAGCAGCTTCCGGATCTGCGGATCATCTCGAAATATTCGATCGGCGTGGAAGACGTCGATCTCGACGCCGCGACGGAGATGGGCGTGCTCGTCACGCACTGTCCGACCGAAGCGAACTGGGGCGGCGTGGCAGAGGGCACGATCGCTTTCATCCTGACGCTGTTAAAACGTGTCCGCGAACGTGACCATCATGTAAAGCAAGGCGGCTGGCGTGATCGTGCATTGCTCGGTACCTATCTTGGCGCGCGGCGGGATGGGTACCCGGGGGTCACCGTCGGGATCGTCGGGCTCGGGCGGGCCGGTTCCCGCGTAGCGGATCTGCTGGCGCCGTGGCGTGTGCGGCTGCTGGCCTGCGATCCCTATGTCGACGACTTCAAGTTCGACCACCACGGCGTGCAGCGCGTTGAGCTCGAGACGTTGCTCGCGGAGGCCGATGTCGTCACGCTGCACTGTAATCTTTCGGCAGAGACGCGCGATCTCATCGGGGCGGAGCGACTGGCGCTCATGAAGTCATCCGCGATACTGATCAATACGTCCCGAGGCCCGGTCGTCGACGTCGAGGCCCTCTACGATGCGTTGGCCGAAGAGCGCTTGGCGGGCGCCGCCCTGGACGTATTGCCGCAGGAGCCACCCGAGGCCGATGACCGGATCCGCGGAATGGGAGACGAGATCCTGCTCGCTCCACATATGGTGAGCGCGAACATGCCCGGCACGCTCGAACCCGCGATCCCATGGGCAACGGCCGCGACTCTGGCGGCGCTCCGTGGTGAGGTGCCTGAGCATGTCTATAACGTTGATGCGATACCACGTTGGCTCGACCGGTTCGGCGATAACGCGCTCGTCTGAGCCGTGGCTATCTTGCGAGCGATAGCCGGCAAATGCCCGTTAATGGCAGAGGTAGCTTCACCGTGACGGCACGACAGGTGGGACCCAGAGCGATCTGGTCCTGGGCGTTGTACGATTTCGCCAACTCTCCGTTCACGGCCCTCGTCATTACCTTCGTCTACGCCATATACTTTACACAGGCTATAGCGCCCGATCCCAATACGGGGCTGGTGCTGTGGTCCCGGGCTGTCGCGCTGACTGCCGTCGTGGTTGCGGTGTGTTCCCCGATACTCGGCGCACTCGCGGACCGTGGCGGTTACCGTAAATTTTTCGTGCTGCTGTCTACGCTGGTCTGCGCCTTCGCGACCATGGCGCTCTACAGCGTATTGCCCGGACAGATCTGGGCAGCGCTGGTGCTCGTGATCGTGGCGAATATTGCGTACGAATTCGGCACGGTGTTCTACAACGCGTTTCTCCCGAATCTCTCGCCGCCGGAGTGCATCGGTCGAGTATCCGGATACGGATGGGGTCTAGGCTACATAGGAGGATTACTGGCTCTTGCGATCGCGCTCGTTACGCTGATCCAGCCGGAGACGCCGTGGCTCGGATTCTCGAAAGAAGCGGGTGAGAATGTTCGCGCGACCAACTTGCTCGTCGGAGCATGGTTTCTCGTTTTCAGCGTGCCCCTGTTTCTCTGGATAAAGGAACCGAACCCGCTGGTCGCGCCGGGGTGTCAAGTTGTCCGTGAAGCATTCGCGCAGCTCGCTCGGAATTTCCGGGAGATTCGCAAATATCGTCACGCGGCTCGATTCCTGATCGCGCGGATGATTTTCAACGACGGCCTAGTCACGATAGTTGCATTCGGTGGAATTTACGCGGCGGGTACGTTCGGATTCTCGCTGGAAGAGGTCTTGCTGCTCGGGATCGGCCTGAACGTAGCCGCAGGTCTTGGTGCGCTCGTGTTCGGGCACCTCGACGACTCGATCGGCGGTAAGGGTACGGTCATTGTATCGATCGTCGGGCTACTGGCTGCGACGGTGCTTGCCATCGTCGCGACAAACAAGACTTGGTTTTGGGTGGCCGGCATCGTCATCGGAATCTGTATTGGGCCGAACCAGGCGGCGAGCCGCTCGCTCATGGCGCGTTTCACGCCACGGGACGTACAGAATGAGTTCTTCGGCTTCTTCGCGTTCTCGGGAAAGCTAACGGCATTCGTGGGCCCGTTCCTGCTCGGCCTGCTCACACAGTGGAGCGGCTCGCAACGCGTCGGGGTGTCGGTTGTCGTCGTACTGCTCGCACTCGGGCTGTTGCTGCTTCTGACCGTCGACGAAGGGGAGGGGATGATTGCTGCTAAGGCACAATAATTGGACAAATAACTGGATCTGGCCCCATTTCTTCTAGCTGGTTTCGTCCCAGGGATTGACGTCGATAATATCGACGAGCCCTGCGGTCTCGCTGTCGATGACGACCACGAAGGAGCGGTCCTTACCAACCAACGGCAGGTATCCGAGTTCGGCGATATCCAGATTCAGGGATTCCGTTAGTCTCGAGACCTCTTCCTGAGCCGCGGGCTTCTCCTCCGCCAGATCGGCCAGGGCGCGTGCTCGTGCGAGTACATCGGCGCTGCGACTCGCATAGGGACTCCAAAATTCCGGGCAGTGCTCGATGTCGGGTTTGCCTTCGGAGACTGTCTCCTGGAGCAACCTCTGAAATGTTACGGGATCCTCCGGGAGGCTGGCGACGGCCAGAATCGGGCCGACGAAGGGCTTTCGCCGCAATTCCTCGTTCTCGATCAGCGAGCTATCGGCGTCTCCGTAGGCAAGCACCTCGAAACGATCGACCGCGAAAACCGAGTAATAGGGGCGCTCCTCGTAGATTACGGTCGTGCCGTAGATCAGCGCCGCGAGCTGAATGACAACGATGACTGACAGATCGAACAGCAGCCGCGGTTTCCTCGGTTTGAAGAGGATGAGTGTCAGAGCCGGTCCGAGGACGAGATCGACGCCGATGAGAACCCGGAGTACGTCAGAGGCGCCTTTCGCAGTGAAGTAAGGCGCCGGATGCCAGAGGACGAAGATGATTGCGCAAAGCGTTCCGACGACAACGGCGCTCGCCGAGAGATGAACGACGAACGCGCGCGACTTGCTTACGTCGAGCAGACCTCGTCGGTCCGTCGGGGTGTCAGCGGCGATCGTGTTCATGGCTCGTTATTTAGCCCAGGACATCCAGAACTTCAACGGCACCCGTCAAACATTTCTGATTCTGGGTAGAGCTTCTGTGGAGCGCTACAATACCGCCACCGTGGCCTGGATCCGTCATGAATATCATTCCTGAAATTGCAGCCAACGAAGCCGAGATCGTCGCCTGGCGCCGCGATATCCATGCCCATCCGGAGCTCGCCTACGAAGAGGAGCGAACGGCCGATTTCGTCGCCGAGTGCCTTACGGAATGGGGGCTCGACGTCCATCGCGGGCTGGCGACGACGGGTGTCGTCGGGACGCTTTCTAATGGTGACGGCCCGACGGTCGGGCTCCGGGCCGACATGGATGCGCTGCCGATACAGGAGGAGAACGCTTTCGATTATCGATCGCTTCACGATGGCAAGATGCACGCTTGCGGGCACGACGGCCACACGGCGATGCTGCTCGCCGCCGCGCGTTATCTAGCGGAGTCGCGGGTGTTCGAGGGCACGATCCGGTTTATTTTCCAGCCTGCCGAGGAAGCGGCCGGCGGCGCTAAGGTTATGATGGATGAGGGATTGCTCGAGCACTTCCCCGTCCAGGCCGTCTTCGGAATGCATAACTGGCCCGGGCTGGATGTCGGTTGTTTCGCGATGCGTCCGGGACCGATGATGGCGTCGTTGGACTGCTTCGACGTCACCGTCGAGGGGCGTGGCGCCCATGGCGCCTTGCCACATCAGGGTGTCGATCCCGTGCATGCTACCGCTCAGGTCATCTCCGCGTTGCAGAGCATCGTGAGCCGAAATGTCGATCCACTTCAGCCAGCGGTCATCAGCGTGACGAAAGTTCACGGCGGTGACGCGCACAACGTCATTCCTGGCAAGGTCTTGCTCGGCGGCGGCATTCGTTGCTTCGACCGAGAGATGCGCGACTTGCTCAGGAGCAGAGTGGTCGGGGTTGTCGAAGGTGTCTGCGCCGGCCTGGGCGCTCGTGGCTCGGTCGAATTCATCAGCGGTTATCCGGCGGTCGTGAACGGGCAGGCCGAGATCGGGATGGCGGCTGAAGTTGCGGCATCCATCGTCGGCACCGATAATGTCGATGCCGACTCGGACCCCGTACTCGGCTCTGAAGACTTCGCTTTCATGCTCGAAGAGATGCCGGGATGTTACGTATTTATCGGTAACGGCTCGGGCGAAGGGGTCCGCATGATCCATAACCCGGGTTACGATTTTAACGATGAGGTAGCTACGCTGGGGGCTACGTACTGGGTGAGGCTAGCGCAGGCGTTTCTGCGAGCTCCGGCCGGTTGAGATGGGCAGGCCGTCCGCGTATGCTGCCCGGCTTTTGATGGCGAGCCATCTGGGTCCACGACGTGTCTGAGGCCGATCGCAGTATATTCTTCATCTTTCCCGGACAGGGCTCTCAGTATCGTGGTATGGGCTCCGACCTCGTGGAGGAATTCGAGTCCGCCAAGGAAATCTTCGGCAGAGCGAACGAAGTCGTCGGTTACGATATGGCCGAACTCTGTTTCAGCGATCCCGACGACCAACTCGATCAAACACGTTATACGCAGCCGGCACTCGTCACACATCAGATGGCCTGCCTGGCGTCTTTCCGGGATTTGGTCGGAGAAGATCGAACGGTCGTGCCGCTATTGACGGCCGGCCATAGCCTCGGCGAGTACACGGCACTCGTCGCGGGCGGCGCGCTGAGCTTCGAGGATGCTCTGTCTCTCGTGAAGCATCGGGGCGAACTCATGAGTAAGTTCGGCGAAGGCAGCATGCTCGCGACGACGTTGGATCTGCCCTCTGCCGAGGCGCTGGCTGCCAAGTACTATTGCGCCATCGGTGGCTGTAACCTTCCCGAGCAGACTGTTGTCGCAGGCGGGGACAGCGATCTGGATGCATTGACCGAAGATCTGGCCGCGAACTTTCCGAGGAAGCGTGCGTTCCGGCTGCGTACCGGGGGTGCGTTTCATACTTACTACATGGTCGAAGCCGCACGGCGATTCAGAAAGATGCTGGCGGAAGTCGACTTCGGGGCGCTCGAAGTGGACGTGCTATCGAATTACACGGGCGTCGCGCACGAGCCGGAAGCGGAGGCGATTCGGTCTCGGTTGTTCTTCCAGCTCTTCAATCCCGTTCGCTGGTTCGGCTGTATGATGACGGCGCTGGATCGGGATCTCGACACGATCGTCGAGTTCGGCGGTGGTATTGGCAAGGGCGAAGGTCCCGCCGAGAAACGCCCGAATCTCGAGACCATAGTCAAGAAGACACTCAAATCTCGGGAGCAGACTGTGACCTACTTGGCAGCAATCAATACGGCGGGCATCCATGATGCAGCGGAGTCGCTACTCGGAAGCTAAGGGATAGGAGACGCTCGCTGGAAGCGGCAAATGTGGTCGGTTAATCAGGCGGCCTTCAGGCCGTGTACAAGGAAGTATCCAGGGAGAAAGCATGGGCGCGTTCAAGGAACCCCACGGAGGGGAGCTAAAAATACTGTATCTCGAAGGGAAGGCGGCCGAGGATGAGAAAGCCCTCGCCCACGATATCCCGTCATGGGACCTGACCACGCGTCAGCTTTGCGATGTCGAGATGATCCTGAACGGCGCCTTCTCACCGCTTGAGGGCTTCTTGGGCGAAGAAGACTATCAAGGTGTGGTTGACGATATGCGTCTGGCCAGTGGCGTGCTCTGGCCGATGCCGATCACGCTTGATGTGACCGAAGAGTTTGCAGGGCCTGTAAACGAGGGAGATAAGATCGCGTTGCGCGATCAGGAGGGCGTGCTAATCGCTACGATGGAAGTCGCGAGTAAGTTCCGTCCCGACAAAGAGGCCGAGGCACTCGCCGTCTTCGGCTCCGGGGACGAAGCGCATCCGGCCGTCCACCACCTCAATAACCAGGCTGGTGACGTCTATCTTGGCGGAACCCTATGCGGCGTCGAACAGCCGCATCACTACGACTTCAAGCATCTGCGCGACTCCCCGGCACAGGTTAGAGCCCAGTTCGAGAAGCTGGGCTGGCGGCGGGTCGTCGCGTTCCAGACGCGTAACCCCATGCACAGGGCACACCAGGAGCTGACATTCCGTGCCGCGACTGAGAAGGAGGCGAATCTGCTGATTCATCCGGTCGTCGGCATGACGAAACCCGGTGACGTCGATCACTTCACGCGTGTGCGCTGCTATGAAAAACTCCTCGACCACTATCCCGAACAGACAACGACGTTGAGCCTTCTGCCGCTCGCGATGCGCATGGCGGGGCCACGCGAGGCGCTGTGGCATGCATTGATTCGCAAGAACTATGGCTGCACGCACTTCATCGTTGGCCGCGATCATGCCGGCCCCGGAAACGACAGTAATGGCGAGCCGTTCTATGGGCCCTATGACGCTCAGGAGCTCATGCAGGAGTATGCCGAAGAACTCGACATCACGATGGTGCCGTTCAAGAATATGGTCTACGTTGAAGATCGCGCTGAGTACCAGGCGCAGGACGACGTCGCGGAGGGCGTGAAGGTCTTACAGATTTCCGGCACGGAATTGCGCCGGCGTCTGCGGGAGGGGTTGGAGATACCCGAGTGGTTCTCGTTTCCCGAGGTTATCGCTGAACTGAGAAAGACGCATCCGCCGCGCTATCGGCAGGGGTTCACGGTGTTTTTTACGGGTCTATCGGGATCCGGGAAGTCCACGATCGCTAACGCGCTCATGGTGAAGCTCATGGAGTTGGGCGGGCGTCAAGTCACACTGCTAGACGGCGACGTCGTTCGCAAGAATCTATCGAGTGAACTCGGCTTCTCCAAGGAGCACCGCGATCTCAATATCCTGCGGATCGGCTACGTGGCCAGCGAGATCACGAAGAATGGTGGTATCGCACTCTGCGCCCCGATCGCCCCGTACACATCGACACGGCGCTCGGTCCGCGATCTCATCGACACGGTCGGCGGTTTCATCGAGATCCATGTGGCGACACCGATAGAGATTTGCGAGACTCGCGATCGTAAGGGTCTCTATGCTAAAGCTCGCGCTGGATTGATCAAGGGTTTCACGGGCATCGACGACCCGTACGAGGAGCCCGCGAATCCCGAGATGCGTATCGATACGTCGGATCTGACACCGGATCTGGCTGCGCATCGGATTCTGATCAACCTCGAACGTCTGGGCTTCATTCGCTAAGCAGGCGCGTCGCCTAGAACGTCCCTGGCGGGCTTCGCCCGTCGCTCGGGCGCGGAGTGAATATTCGACTCCGCCGCACTTTGTTATCGCCCTCGGAACGCGTACAGTCTAGTCTGGCTGGTCCGGGAGAGACTCATCGACGCGTCATCAAAAACGGGTGCGACAGCGCTGATTTCCGCCGCCTCCGTCGTTGTGTTGATCTTTGGTATGCAGGCGGCGAGCGGCATACTTGTGCCCATTCTCGTAGCGGCATTTCTCGCCGTCATCTGCTCGCCGTTTATGCGATGGATGCGGCGAATACGCATTCCGGTCGGTATTGCCGTGATGGTTGTCGTGTTCGTGATCATAGGCGTGTTAACCCTCGTCGGTGTGTTCGTCGGCGGTCAGATCGGCGAGTTCACCGATCGCCTCCCATTCTATGAGCAACAACTCAATGACACGCTGAACGCGTTCGCGGCGCAATTCGGGCAGGACGTCTCGATCTCGGGATTGCTGGAACAGATCCAGCCGGCATCGCCCATGGGATTGGTCGCGAATCTCTTCACCGGCTTGCAGGGCCTATTTGCCTACTTCTTCCTCATCATCTTCACGGTGATCTTCATCTTGCTGGAGGCCTCGAGCTTTCCGGCTAAGTTGCAGCTCGTGCTGACGTCCTCCCGGGGCGACCCCGAGTATTTCACGCGATTTACGTCCGGCGTGCAGCGCTACCTCGGGATCAAGACGGTAGTGAGTCTCGTCACCGGTGCATTCGCCGGCGCGCTGACCGCCGTCGTTGGACTGGATTTTCCGCTGTTATGGGGACTGCTCGCGTTTCTTCTCAACTACGTGCCGAGCATCGGCTCGCTGATCGCGGCTATACCGCCGGTTCTCCTGGCTCTCGTCCAGTTCGGGCTCGCGCAAACGGCGGTCATCGGCATCGGTTACTTCGTCATCAACATCACGATCGGCGGCGTCATCGAGCCGCGCGTCATGGGGCGCGGATTGGGCTTATCGACGCTCGTCGTATTTCTTTCGTTGGTGTTCTGGGGCTGGGTCTTCGGGCCCGTGGGCATGCTGTTGTCGGTGCCGTTGACGATGACCGCGAAGATCGCGCTGGAGTCGAGCAACCGAACGGCGCCCATTGCGGTTTTATTGGGCGAGGCGGAGCGCGTCCGCGGGCACTGAAGCGTCGCCGCGCTTACTGAGACGTGGGTTGTTGTGCCTGGGCAGCGCGTCATTTAGATTGTGACCGGAACGAACCTGAAGAAATGAAATGAGCCTGCGAGACGAAGTCGAACGACTGTTGCCCGGATGGAAGCGCTGGTATCCGAGCCTGTTCGACGCGGCAGCGGATCTCGGCCTCATTAGGGCAAGGGTTTGTTCGCCCGACAGTCTGCTCCTTACAAAGAGACATTCGAAAGTGCGCGCTGCCGCGGAGGAAGCCCACCGGGAGATCTGGGGCGGCAAAGTGCAAGATCGGTAACGATCGTTACCTGCGATTAGGAGCCGGCGGAACGAAAGCAGATCTAAAGGTTCATAGACAAGTAGAACGACAACTGAGTGGAATCGCCATGTCATCCAGACTTCTCATAATCACGCTCCTATTCAGCGCCTGGACCACGGGCGCGTGGGCGGTCGAAGCGGGGAGCCGCGCGCCGGCCTGGACCGGTAATGATGCCAACGATCAAGTCGTCTCCTTTCCGGAGGTGCTGGGCGGTAATCCCGCCGTCGTTGTCTTCTGGGCGACATGGTGTCCGTACTGCAAGGCGTTTATGCCGTATCTGGAAACGATTCAAGCCGACTATGCGGCCGATGGTGTGCAGATCATCGCAATCAACACCAAGGAACGTGGCATCGGCGATCCCAAGGCCTATCTGGAGGGGCTCGGTTTTCCCATCTTGGGCATTCTCGAGGGTGACAACATCGGGGAGGCGTACGACGTTCAATTCATCCCGGGGCTGATGGTCGTCGATGGCAGCGGCATCGTGTCCTACCGCCGCGCATCTACCGACCTTCCGCCGGGCACGATGCTGTCGCAGCTCTGGGATGCGGAGGTTCGCGAGGCGCTGACTCTCGCATTGCGCTAGCGCAGGTTTAGATTCCGAGAAGTACAGGAAGCATCATCATGGCGAGGGTCATCGTCGCGGGCGCGAATCGCGGCATCGGACTCGAACTCGTTCGGCAGTTAGCCGCGCGAGGGGATTCCGTCGCGGCGGCGTGCCGTCGGGCGTCCACGGAACTCGAAGCTCTGCGCGTTTTTATCATCGTCGGATTGGCCGTCATCCCCGTGCTTGCCTGGCTGTCGTGGAAATACGATGTGGCGCAGCCGCAGCTCGTGCGCGATCCCAAGGACGTCGAGAACCTCAACCCCGGCTTGAGTTGGGCCATGCACCGTCACGACAATATCGACGCCGGCTACGTCCTATTGAAGTGGGCGGTGGTGGGCAATACGCTGAAAGAGAAGCGCTTTTTCAAAGCGCTGTCCATCGGTCGTGGACTCGATAACGAAGTGAACTTTTCGGACGAACGCGTGAGCCGTCACCATGCCGTCATCTGGGCCGAAGACGGTGCCTGGTATGTTAAAGATATGGGCAGCGCCAACGGGACTTTCATCAATCACAGCCCCGTCAGCAATACTGCGACGCTTCCATTATCTTGCGAATTAAGATTTCACTCGAACGGGCCAACCTTGAGCGTCTTCATCGATAAACCCGCCGAGACGAAGGTGACTTAGCGGGTTCGACAGTTCCGCGTTTCGTTACCCGTCAGGAGCGCTCGCTCTGCGGTTGTCCAGCGCTAGCCAGTTTTGCCCGATCAATACGATCAAGAGCCAATAATAGATTCCGTAGTGCATGACGATATGAGCGCCGCTCCAGTTCTGTCGGGTCAGGTGGCCATAGAGCAGCACGAACATGAATGCCAGGCCGCCGATAAGCGCCCAACGCGTCAATAACCCGAGGATCATAAACGTGCCTATGAAAACCTCGATGTAAGGAATCATGTGTAACACCAGGCTTACCAGCGGCATCGGTAGATAGGTGTCGACGAAAGTCTCAGTCTGGGGAGCCACCCAGGCGCTCACACCGGTTATCATGCGCATGAAACCGTGCAGAAAAAGGTTTACCCCTGCGAAGATGCGGAAGAAGAAGTATCCGATCTGCAAATTACTCGGCGCTCCATCCGTCGTTGAGTCAGTGTCAATAGTAATTCTCATAGTTATCCCATCGCTCCCAGTTATTTATCGTTCTGATTATTATTCGCGTGCTCGAATGCCGGTGTTCTAGATCGGCTGTCTTCCCTTATCTAGTGCTCGGTTTATTGATCGCCGCGTACGGCGCAACGCTCGTCTTGTTCTTCCACGCCCGCCGCGGTGACCTCGCCACCTAGCGACGACCGCGAGCACCACGGTATCACTCAGTTGGGGTGACGCACCGAAAGCTCTCGGCCTCGTTCGAGTCGAGGCCGGACGCTCTTAATCTTGCCACCTGAGGGTAGGGGCACCAGGGTCGGGAGATTCCGCGAGCGTCGTGCGTCGCCACAATCGAGTCCGGTGCCTCGCCGTGGGTCACCCAGGCGTCAATTGCCTCAATAGCCGAGCGCGTGTAGTTGTTCGGGCCGTCGCCGCCGCCGCAATGCCACATTCCCGGCGCCATGAACAAGCGTATGTGATCGCGGAAGTCATTCACGCCGCGTTTGCGCGACACCGTTTCCTCCATCGCTTCGTATAGTTCGACGGTCGGGAGTGGTGTCACGTTCGAATCGTTCCAGCCGTGATAGAGAATTGCCTTGCCACCGCTCTGGACGAACGGCGTCACGTCGGGATTGTCGGCGCGTATCTCGCTCGAGTAGTAGGATGAGTCGGCGGCCGCGACGTCTTCGGGGTCGTCGATGCTGAAGTCGTTTACGAAGTCGGTTCCCGGATCCTGATGCCAGGCGCGTGACGCTAGGTCGCAGCGCCCCGTGCCGTTGTCGTTTGAGCACGGCGCTGTCACGAAGCCCTGCCAGCCGCCCATGCCGCGGCCCTCGCCGCCGGGCAGCCGGCCGGGATAGATCCGCTCGCCCGCCGCTGTGACGGGCCCGCGATAGATCGATCGGACGAAATCGACCTGGGATCCCGTTAGGCACTGCGGCGGAGACTCGGAAGAACCGCACTGCAACACTCCCGGGTCGAAGTCGCACTGCCGGGGATCGTCGATGATGCGATCCGTCAAGCCGTCGATAGCATCGCAACTACCGACCGTCGCATCCTTGATCAGGTCGAGCTGGGCCGGCGACAAAGCCTCGTTCTCGGTTTTGAGTCTGGCGACTTCCTGGGCTGCCCAGACCTGAGACATGTTCAAACGCGTCAGCGAGAATACGGGCGCGCCCGCGAGGATCCCGTCAAAGTCGTTCGGATAACGCTGCATCGACTTCAGGCCCTGGCGCCCGCCCGTCGAGCAGCCGAAATAGTAGGACTGTTCGGGTTCCTGTGCATAGAATGCGTTTACGAATTGCTTGCCGACGACTGCCGTCAAGTGGATCGACCGGTACGCGAAGTCTGCGATGGTCACGTTATTGGGGACGATGACGCCGGGCTCGATCTCCTTCATGAGCCAGTTGTTCGAATCGCCGCTTCTATGTCCCGTATCCGTCTGCGCGACCGCGTAGCCGAGTTCCAGGGCCGTTCGAGCGCGGGGTTCGCCCTGAAAACTACCCGCCGTGCCGCCGTTTCCAGTCACCATGAACTTGCCGTTCCAGGTGTCCGTCGCCGGCAGACGATACCGAAACCGAATCCGGCTCTGGCCGTCGTCGGCATTCGCGATGACTCCTTCGATCTGACAGTAGGCGCCGGCATCGCCGGCCGGCCCCGCACTCGTGAGTGTCACTCCGTGAGGCGAACTCGCTGCCGTTTCGGCGAAACTCGCGACTTCGCACTCGAGTGCTTCCAGGCTCAACGGCGCGAGCAGGAGCGAAGCAGGTACCAGTAGCAATTTTCTTTCGATCATCATCAATCTCCGTAGCGGTACTTGACGATTCGCGGTTCGCTATCCGCACCTATACCGTTAGGAATTTGATACACGCGGGCTTCAGCGCTTCGGCTTCGGCGCCGGTCGGCGTCAGCATGCCGCTGTCGGGATTCACCTCGAACGTGACGATACTGTTGGAACCCTGATTCGCGACGAATATATATCGGCCCGATGGATCGAAGTTAAAACCTCGTGGGGTTTGACCGAGAGTCGAGACGATATCTATCGTCATCAGCTCTCCGGTGGCCTCGTCCACACTGTAGATTGCGATGCTGTCATGGCCGCGGTTACTGCCGTAGACGAACCGGCCGTTGGGGTGGACACGTATGTCCGCCGTCGTGTTCCGCGTCGTGAAATCGGATGGGATCGTCGCTATGGACTGGATATGGTTCACCTCACGCGTACTCGCATCGTATTCGAGCGATGACACGGTCGAGGCTCGTTCATTGATGACGAAGACGTAAGGCCGGGTCGGGTGGAACGCCGAATGCCGGGGCGAGATGCCTGGCACCGTCTCGAAAAACTTTTCGTCCGTGAGCGTGAACGACCCTGGGTCCACGCGGTAGGTGTAGATACGATCCGCACCTTTGTCGCAGACGATCACGAAGCTATTGCTCGGATCGAAGTTCACGGAGTGGGCGTGAGCGCTCTGTTGCGCGATTGGGTCCGGGCCACTCAACCGTTCGAGCACGACAACATCGGACGCCGGCGCCAGTGTGCCGTCGTCCCGCACGGGATAGATCGCAACCGTGCCGTCATCGTAAACTTTCTCGATTTTGGGAACGCCTTTGCGTTCGGTCACCCGAACGACCGGGTCGTAGTTGCCGTGATTGGACGTGAGTACCCGCGTGCCCGTCGCATCGATCGTAATGTAGGCGGGATTGACGCCCATCGAAGGCTGCGTGTTCATATGGGTGATCGAGCCGTCGTTACGATTGATGGAGAACGAGAGCAGCCCGCCGCCACCGCCGAACTCGCTATTGAGGTTCTTGATCTCGTTGGTCGAGTAGAGGAACCGCCCATCCGGTGAAATGCAGAGGTAGCCTGCGTTCAGGTTCTCGAACTCGGGCCCGGTTCGGCTTACCTGGGTGAGCGAGCCATCGCTCATGTCGACCGCATAGACCTGAATGCCGCCGCCGCCGCCGACGCCGAATGGCCCTTGCGTCCACGAGCCGACATAGGCGTAGAGTGTTTGCTGCGATTGAGCTCGTGCGCCGGTGGAAGAGGCCACCAGGCCGGCCCCCATGAGCGCGACGAAGTCGCGTCGAGATAGCTCGCTGTTCATGACGTTCGATTGTCCTCTTTTTCTTGTGTCTTTTTGGTGAGATCGAGAAGTATTGTACCGCTCAATCCACGCTATCTGAGTTTTCCGCATATTGTTCTGCGGGATTGGCATAAGAGCGCCGATTTCGACGTGTATCCTTACCCATCCAGGAAAGCCACCGGTCTCGAGGAGCAGCCGACACTGATCCAGTCTGTGACGATCGGCGGGTAACTCCTGCAGATAGCCACATTAACTTTATATAAATCAGTAAATTGAGATCACTTGCATGCAGATAATCATCGCCAGCCGGTTGGTCGACGGACGCGTCGTGTTCATGGACGCCGATGCCGCCTGGGCGGATTCCATCGCCGACGGCATATTACTCGACAGCGAAGCCGACTCGGACCGGTTCATGGGCGCGGCTGAGCAGGCCGTCGAGAACTGCATGATCGTGGATCCGTATCTCATAGAGGTCGAGAATGGTGAGCGGCGGCCGGTGGAAGTCCGCGAGGCCATTCGCGCGTTCGGCCCGTCCGTCCGTACGGACAAGCTCAACGGGAGCGGCTAAGCAGGATGTATCGTTACGATGAATTCGATGCCAAGCTCGTCAACGAGCGAGTCGAGCAGTTTCGCCGCCAGGTCGAACGGAGCCTCACGGGCACCCTGACCGAGGATCAGTTCAAGCCGTTACGGCTTATGAACGGTCTCTACATGCAACTTCACGCATACATGCTCCGCGTCAACGTGCCCTATGGCAGCCTCTCGTCGCGGCAGCTGCGTAAGTTCGCGCACATCGCGAGGACCTACGATAAAGGCTTCGGCCATTTCACGACCCGGCAGAACATTCAGTACAACTGGATAAAGCTCGAAGAGACGCCGGATCTCCTTCAGGAGTTGGCAGAAGTGGAGGTAAACGCAATTCAGGCGTCCGGCAACTGTGTACGCAATATCACGTCGGATCAATACGCGGGAAGAGCAGTCGAAGAACTCGATGATCCGCGGATCTATTGCGAGTTGCTGCGTCAGTATACGGTCCTGCATCCCGAGTTCTCGTACCTGCCGCGCAAGTTCAAAATCGCCGTAACCGGCTCACCGACTGACCGCGCCGCCGTTGCGCTGCACGACATCGGGCTGCGGATGCATCTCAACGACGCAGGGAAGATGGGCTTTGAAGTGCTGGTCGGGGGTGGTCAGGGACGCACGCCGTTTATCGCTCACACGATCCGGGAGTGGCTTGCGCCCGAACACGTCCTCTCCTACGTCGAAGCGATTCTTCGCGTCTACAACATCCACGGTCGCCGCGACAACATTCATAAAGCGCGAATCAAGATCATCGTCAACCAGATGGGGATCGACAAGTATCGCGAACTCGTCGACGAGGAGTGGGGTCGAATCAAGGACGGCTCGCTGAAAGTGCCGCAGGAAGAGATAGACCGGATCGAAGCCTATTTCGCTGCGCCCGAGTACGAAGCGCTCGAGGACATAACCGGTGAACTCGACGCGTTGCGGGAGTTCGATGAAGGGTTCGACCGTTGGATGAGGAGCAACGTCGTCGCCCACAAGGTGGCTGGCTACAGCATCGTCAATATCACGCTCAAATCTCCCGGCCGCGTGCCGGGAGACATTAGCGCCGACGAGATGGATGCCTTGGCCGAGCTCGCCGACCGATTCAGCCTGGGCGAGCTCCGGGCTGGCCACCGCCAGAACCTGACTCTGGTCGACATACAGCAGCCGGATCTACATTCCCTGTGGCAGGAGCTTGTGGCTCTGGGGCTTGCGACACCGAATCTGGGTCAGCTCACGGATATCATCTCCTGTCCAGGCTTGGACTACTGCAATCTCGCGAACGCGCGCTCCATTCCCGTAGCAAGAGATATCAGCCAGCATTTTCTGGATGCCGATTATTTGGCGTGCGTTGGCGATCTCACGATCAACGTCTCCGGCTGCATGAATGCTTGCGGCCATCATCACGTCGGTAACATCGGCATCCTCGGCGTCGATAAGCGTGGCAAAGAGTTCTTCCAGTTGACCCTGGGCGGCTCTTCGGACGAACGCGCGTCTCTCGGCAATCGGCTCGGTCCGGGCCTCCCGCAGGAAGACGTCCCGGACGCCATCGAGGCTGTCGTCAACCAGTATCTCGAAGTTCGTAATGAAAACGAGCGCTTTCTCGATACCTACCGACGGGTGGGGATCGAGCCGTTCAAGGAAGCCGTGTACAACTCCGAAAACAAAGAGGTCGCGTAATGGCTCTGATTAAAGAAGACAAACTCGTCGACGATTCCTTCGTATATATCGAGGCTGATGCTGAGCTTCCGGCGACAGGTGCGGTCGTCGTGGACCTCGAGCGCTGGCAGTCCGAGCACGAGAAGCTGCTCCAACGTGGCGAGCCCTTGGGCGTTCGCCTCACGAGCGAGCAGTCTCCAGATCTCGTTGGCGCCGGGCTGGACAAGCTCGCGGTCATCGCTCTGGAATTTCCGGCTTTTCGCGACGGGCGCGCCTACTCCTACGCCCGGCTGATCCGGGAGAAGTATGGCTTCACCGGTGAACTGCGTGCCGTCGGCGATGTGCTGCTCGAGCAACTGCACTTCATGGCTCGTACTGGATTCGACGCCTTCGAGATCGAGAGCGAAGATCCACTCGGCGATTTCGAGGTCGCGGCCGGCGATTTCACGGTCTGGTATCAGCCGACAGCGGATGGCCGGCATACCGCCGTCGAGCTTCGCCAGCAGGGGAGTTAGACGCTCCTTTCCACATGTCGGCGCGAAAGAATCTTCGCGTATTAAGAAACTGTTAGGTTGGCGAGTCTATTTCAAGTTTTGCACGTGGTAACAACTGTAATCGATTGATATTACTATGAATGATAATATTGCCGTTTTTTTAACCAATCTGATACCGCGCCACTAAGAGTCAAGCCCGAGCCGTACTATTCATCCGGTTCTCCACAGAGTTATCCACAGGATCTGTGGATCATTTATGCCGGCCCTTCAGCGCTTGATCGCGCGGCGGCGGTCTTTCACACTGTAGATTGTTGACGCGGATCCGAGCCTAACATGATGAATCGAAGGCACATCTTGCAGGGCGGGGTTCTCATGAGCATGGGCCCGGTAGTGCTCAGAGCGGCCTGCGTCGATACGCCGATCAGTTCCTACGATGAAGACTCCACGGCTGAGCAAGTGACCCAAGGTTTAGATCTCACTGGCAAGACCGCGCTCGTCACGGGCGTCAACACCGGTATCGGCTACGAGACGATGCGTGTGCTGGCTCTGCGCGGTGCGCACGTTCTCGGTACGGCGCGCACGGCCGAGAAGGGGCGGATCGCGTGTGACAGTATCGCGGGGAATACGACGCCCCTCGTTCTGGAGTTGTCAGATTTCGACTCCGTCGTCGCGTGCGCCGAAGCGGCGCGGGCCCAGACCGACTCCATCGATATGCTGATCTGCAATGCGGGCGTCCTGCTGAATGAGCTCCAACGGGTGCGCGCTCTAGAGATGCATTTCGTCGTCAATCACCTCGGTCACTTCATCCTCGTGAATCGTTTGCTGGAGCAGGTGCTCGCATCGCCTAAAGGCCGGGTCGTCGTCGTCGCGAGTCGGGCCCATCGTTCGGCGCCCGCAGATGGCATTCAGTTCGATAATCTCGCAGGCGAGGGCGATTTTGATCGCCAGAGACTCTACGGGCACTCCAAGCTCGCGAATGGCCTGTTCGCGCGCGAACTCGCGTACCGCCTCGAGGGCACTAACGCGACTTGCAACGCACTTCACCCGGGAGTCGTGGTGACGAATATCGCGCGCAACCTGCCGGGTTGGCAGAACGCGATCTTTCGTTTTGCGGGATTGTTTTTCCTGAAGTCGGTCGAAGAGGGCGCCGCAACGACCTGCTATGTCGCGACGAGTCCGGAACTGGTGGGCGTGAGCGGCTGTTATTTTTCAGACTGTAATCCGGCTACACCGGACGCGAACATGCTGGATGACGCCATGGCCGAGAGACTCTGGTCGGTATCGGAGGACCTGACCCGACCGTATCTGATCTAGAACCTCGAAAAAAAGGGATCTAGCCCTTTTTTTCTAGGTGCTGCTGATCTGAAAGATCAGTAATGCGCCGAGATAGCCCAACACCGACATATAACTCCACGCGAAGACCGGCCATCCCCAGCCGTTGGTCTCGCGCTTGATGACGGCGAGTGTTGCCGCGCACTGCAGGCACCAGGCGTAGAACAGAAGTAGCCCCAGAACCATAGGCAACGTAAAAACCGGGTTGCCATCGGGCCAGGTCGCCGACGTCAAGCGGTCCTGAAGACTCGCTTCATCGGCGGCAGCTCCGACGGCGTAGATCGTTCCGAGTACGGCGACCACGACCTCGCGTGCTGGGAAGCCCGCGATGACCGCGGCGGAGATTCGCCAGTCCCAGCCGAGCGGTGAGAACACCGGTGCCACAAATTGCCCGGCTCGGCCGAGCCAGCTCTGGGACAGATGCGCCGCGGCAGCGTCGTTATCGATCTGCACGGTGGCTTGCTCTAGCGCTTCACTCTCAAGCGTGGCGACTGCCTGAATCTGGGCATTCACACGATCCGTTTCTATCAACTCGGAACGCGGAAAATAGGCCAGTGCCCATACGATGACCGCGACCGTAAAGATGACGGTACCGGCACGGCGCAGAAAGATTCGTGCCCGGTCGAGTAGCTTCATCAGAACCGTCTGCACGTTCGGCATGTGGAACTCGGGCAGGGCGAGGATGAAGGTTGGGCTCGGGCCGCGCAGCGCCGATCGCTTCAAAAGCAGCGCGGTTGCGACGCCGCCGACGATCCCGAGCATATAGAGCCCGAAAAGCACGATGCCTTGAAGATTCAGGAGACCGAAGTTCCGGCTTGGGACGAACGCCGCGATCAGTAACGCGTATACGGGAAGGCGCGCAGAGCAGGTCATGAAGGGTGCAGCCATGATGGTTGCAATACGGTCGCGCCGATTGGGGATGACCCGAGTCGCCATGATGCTGGGTACGGCGCAAGCGAAACCGGACAACAAAGGAATAACCGATTGACCGGAAAGCCCTACGGCGCGCATACCGCGATCGACGAGGAAGGCGGCCCGTGCCAGATAGCCCGTATCCTCCATGACGATAATAAAGAGGAACAGGATCAGGATCTGAGGCAAGAAGATAATGACGCTGCCGACACCGGCGATGATGCCGTCGACGAGCAGGCTCGTTATAAAACCGGCCGGGAGTACGGCCTCAAGCCAGCCGCCAGTGGCGCTCGAGCCTGCGTCGATGAGATCCATCAAGGGTGTGGCCCAGGCGAATACGGCTTGAAAGACCGTTGCCATCACGATCAGAAATAGCACTATGGCCGGCAGGGGCCGATTGAGCCAGGTTGCGAATTTGCTGCTCCAACGGGTCGCCGCTCCAGCCTTCGATTGAACATGCGGCAGCGTTCGCTTGATCCACTCGTAGCGATTGCGGGCCTCGACGGCGAGCGGCGGCTCGTCTCCGCATAGATTTTCTCGCAACTCGGCGACTCGTTTTACTGCGCCTTCCCCCGATGTCGTTCGCAGCGTGTCGATCGACTGAGTATCGGAGTCAATCAATGCGCGTTCGATCTCGACGACGCTCAGCGTCGTCTCCTCGAATTCCTCCCGCACTACCTCGGCCGTCCGGCGGAGATCCGGCCAGAACGAGCGTGCCCCAGGAGGTTGACTCGTCACGGCTTGTGCGACGAGTTCCCTGAGACGATCGATACCACTCCCTGTCGTCGCGATGATCGTGCATGCGGGAATACCTTCCAGCCGTTCGGAAAGTGCTTCGGTATTGACTCGAATGCCTTTCCGCAGTGCCGCGTCGGTCATCGTCAAAGCAACGACCATGGGCCGGCCGAGTTCCGCGAGCTGCTGCAGAAGGTACAGGCTCTGGTAGAGTCGCGTTGCGTCGATCACGGCGAGAATGACATCGGGCAGGGGAGTCCCAGCTACCCGGCCGAGCAGTACATCGACGGCGATACGTTCGTCATCGGAGTTGGAACTCAGCGAATAGGTTCCTGGCAGATCAACGAGATCCATCACGATACCTTCCAGTGTGAGTTTGCCGATGCGTTTCTCAACGGTGACGCCGGGGAAATTGCCGGTTTTCTGCCGCAAGCCCGTCAATCGGTTGAACACCGTGCTCTTGCCGGAGTTGGGGTTGCCGACCAGCACGATAGTCACATTGCGGGCGACCGTGAGTCGATCCACGGGCACGCTGATTGTGTTGGGGCTAGCCATCGATCGGCTGGGGCCGGATCTCGAACTGCCGGGCATCGGCCCGGCGCAGCGACACGGCGCTGCCATGAAGGAGGAACTCCAGTGGATCTCCGCCCAACGAGGCGCCTACGAACCGAAGTTCGGCGCCTTCGACGAGGCCCATGACCATGAGTCGCTGTACGCTTCGGGTAGCCGTGTCGATAGACTCGATGTGGACGCAGTCGCCCTTGTTGAGATCGGCCAGAGTCATGGTCTGTACTGTGTTCCTAGATGCGAATGATAATCTTTCTTATTTTAAGCTTTTACCCGGCACCCACAAGCACGAACTGCCGGTCAGAATCGCATCACGGCCGTCGCTCCCACACTCACCGTTATTAAAGAAAAGGGAACCGCCCCCTTTTCTTTGCCGTTCGACCGTCGCCTACAGCACTCTGTAGAGGCGCTCGTCGTAGAGACTGCCACTCAACGGCTGCAGTGCGTCGCGGAACACCTTCTTGTGCCCGGCTGTCGAATGAGCTTCCTGTGAGCCCACGCTCTCCCAACTCTCCACAAGCGTCATATGATTGCGGCGGCTCACCTGCGTCAGAACATCAAAGCGGACCACGCCGGCATCCCCGCGGCTCGCAGCAACGAGTGCAGCGATACGCTCGAGACCTTCGTTGAGGCCTGTCGGGATGATATCGATGTGCGTGAGACCGTAGATAGAACCGCCCGTGTCGGCACGGCCGCCAACGTGTAGCTCCGTGTGCAAGCGCTGATCGTATGGGCTGTAGAGCAGTGGGTCCAGAGCCGCCCGGAACGCACGTGTGTGTCCAGCGCTAGCATGGGTTTCTTGCGCATCGGCATCGGCCCAGGTCTCGAGTATTGCGAAATGATTGGGGCGGCCTATCCGTTGTAGAACCTGAAACAGGGAGTTCCCATCGTCATCGTGGCTCGCTTCGGCGTGGTCTACCAGTAGATCGATGGCCTGCGAGGTTGATACCGGCATGACCTCGATATAGGTGACGACATAGGCTGCGTCGTTCGTCTGGGAATGAACGGTTTGTGCCATGCCGATCATCAGAGAGATGAGGCAGAAGGCAAGACGTAAAGACACTCTCATAGCGTAATCCCCTTGAGTTGTTCTTCGATTCTCGAACTCCATGAGAGCCCGGACGGCTACCGGGAGATTCTAACCGGCTACCTGTCATAAATGGAAAACATAAAGATAATAAATACTTGCACTCATTGTACTTATCGGCCGGCTGCGCTTACCAGGGAACTGCCCCTGTTGCTATCATGTCGGAATTCCCATCAGGCCGCACTCGCTATGGAAGATGATTTGAAAATGCCTAAAAGAGTTCCCCTCTGCTTTGCCATCGCTTTCGGATTGGCGGGCCTCTCGCACATGACGGTCGCCGAGGCGCATCACTCCGACGCGCCGCATTTCTTCCTCGACCGGCACAATATCTACGAGGGCGTCGTGACGGACTTCAGGCTCGTGAATCCGCATGCCTATGTCTACTTCGATGTTGCGGGCGAGGACGACGCGACCGAGAACTGGCGCTGTGAGCTACCCGCGGCGATTACGTTGCGGCGGCAGGGCTGGACCAACGAGTCGCTGGTAGTGGGACAGAGCATCAGGATCGACGCTTCGCCCGCGAAGCGCGAGGCGAGTCACTGTTACGTCAACGCGTTCGTGCTCCACGACGGCACGGTCGTGCCTCGCGAGGACGCCGGGCCCGTGCTCGTGGCCGAGGGGGCGGGGCGCGAACGCCCGCTGCGACTCGCGAACGGCCAGCCGAACATCAGTGGCCATTGGGCGACGCAGCCGCGTTCGGGGCCGCGCGAGCGCCCAACGCAAACGGCCGCCGCACGCGCCGCCGCGGAAGTTTTCGAGTACGAATTCGACCACCCGGCGCTGCGCTGCGAGAGCGTCGGCATCATTCACGGGTGGCCTTTCGGCCGTTTCCCGAACCAGATCACGCAGATCGGTGACACGGTCACGATCCTCTACGGCTACATGGATCTCGAGCGCACTATCTACCTCGACATGACTGAGCATCCGGATAACCTCGTGCACACGACCGCCGGGCATTCCATCGGGCACTGGGAGGGCGATGTACTCGTCGTCGATACGGCGGGTATCTCCGACGGCGCCGTAAGCCCACTTAACGAGGTCATGCACAGCGACCAGTACCACGTCATCGAACGGTTCTGGTATGAGGAGGACACGCAGACGCTCGTGCGTGAATACACAGCCGACGATCCGCTCTATTTCGACGGACCGTTCAGCGGGCGCGACCACGCGGACATCTCGGCCGTGCCGTATCGGCCCTACGACTGCGTGGAGCTTGCCGGCGGAAACAATATCCGGCCCGGTGCCACGGAAATCGGAGCGCGCCCGAGCGACTAGCCGGCCTTCGCCGTACCGTAACGACGCAGGCGGATGTCGGCCTGCTCTTTGTGGCCCATGAAGCCTTCGAGGTCGCAGAGGCGGGAGCAATATTCGCCGACCTGTACGGATGCCGCCTCGGTGATCTTCTGATACGCGCAGGTCTTGATGAACTTGCCGACCCACAGCCCGCCCGTGTACCGGGCGGCTTTCCGCGTCGGCAGCGTGTGATTCGTGCCGATGACCTTGTCCCCGTAGGAGACGTTCGTCTCCGGGCCGAGGAACAGCGCGCCGTAGTTGCTCATGTTGTCGAGAAAATAATCGGGGTCGCGCGTCATGACCTGGACATGCTCGGATGCGATCTCGTCGGCAATCTCGACCATCTCGTCGACGTTGTCACAGACGATGACCTGGCCGTAGTTCTGCCACGCTTTGCCGGCGATCTCGGCCGTGGGCAGTACCTCGAGCTGCCGCTCGACGGCCGCCATCGTGTCGTGCGCGAGTTGCTCCGAGTCCGTCAGCAACATGGCGGGCGAGGTCGGGCCATGCTCCGCTTGGCCCAGCAGATCCGCGGCGCAGAGTTCGCCGTCCACGCTGTCGTCGGCGATGATCAGAGTTTCGGTCGGGCCGGCGAGCAGGTCGATGCCGACCCGGCCGAACAGCTGCCGCTTGGCCTCCGCCACGTACGCGTTACCCGGCCCGACGATCATGTCGACGGGCGCGATCGTATTCGTGCCGAGCGCCATGGCCGCTACAGCCTGAACACCGCCAAGGCAATAGATCTCATCTGCGCCGCCTAAATCCATCGCGGCGACGATCGCCGCGTTGACCCGGCCCCGATACGGCGGCGCGGAGGCGATGATCCGTTTCACGCCGGCGACTTTCGCCGTCACGACGCTCATGTGCGCCGAGGCGACCATCGGGTATTTTCCGCCCGGCACGTAACAGCCGACGCTGTTGACCGGAAGATTCTTGTGGCCCAGCGTCACGCCGGGCAGTGTCTCGACCTCGACGTCCTTGAGAGCCTCTTTCTGCGCGTGCGCGAAGTTTCGTATCTGCTCCTGCGCGAACTTGATGTCGCCGATGACCTGCGTTGAGAGCTCGTCGTGGCAGCTGGCGATCTGCTCGGCGCTGAGGCGGAATGACTCGGGCGACCAGTTATCGAAGCGTTCCGAGTACTCGCGCATCGCTTCGTCGCCGCGCGCATCAATATTATCGAGCATGTCCTCGACGGTACGGCGAACACGGTCGTCTTGATCGGCAATCTCGTCGCCAGAGATTCCCTGTTTCAGATAGTGGGCCATCCTGATGTTCTCCGGGTTCTTCTAAGGATACTTCTCGGTCGTGACGTCAATTCGCCGGCATCGGCGGGCCGATGAGCGTGCCGTCCGGCCGCAGGCCGTCCCGGATGCTTACAATGATTTCTTCCTCACTCCAGCTGCCGATGCCGGTTTTCACATCCATCGTAATGTTCGGAGCGAACGCCCGGAGGCCCGGTTCGTCGATGACGAAGGCGCCAGCATATTTCATTTCCGCGATCGGCTCGGCATCCTCGTTCTTTGGCGTATGGCAGTTACCGCAGCCGAGGATTCCTTCGGCGAGATATTCCCCGCGTGCGACGAGTTGGTCCCGGTCCTGTGCCCATGCGGGCGAGGTCGTGGCGAGAACGATGGCTACTGTCGACAGGATTCGCATGGCGGTTCTCCTACGTGTTGCTCGCGCAATACTAACGGCGGCAGAAGCGTGAGGCTACCGCGCGGAAACACCGTGCAGAAAAGACCGGCACACGCAAATGTGAGCCGGTTTCTCTTGAGTTTTCGACGCGTCGGCTGCTACGGATAGACGTTCGGGATCCGTGCCGCGCGATAGATCGACCAGTTCGAGTCGTCGGCTTGGAGACGCATCTCCCAGACCTTCTCGGCCGGCTGCTCGTGAGTCACCTCGATGAGGCTGGCCCAGCGTTGCGTGCCCATTCCCAGCGGGGAGTTCACACCCTCGGCATTGGTCTCGCGGCCGCCGACGTTAATGAGAATATTGCCGGTCTGTGGGAGCCAGTCGACGTCGCCGAGGTAGCGTCCGTAGAACGGCTCGTCCTCAGGCCCGTATTCCCAGACCTGCTCGACCTCCATGGTCTCTTCGTTGACGGAGTACTCCACGGCACGGCTATAGCTGTCCTCAAGCGCCATCCTCGCGTCGGGTGGGCTGGAGCGTGCCACGCCGTTGTCGAACAAGAGATACGTGCCATTCTCAGTGTGCGAGATCGCATGATGCTTGTAGGACCATTCGACGTCGCCGACGGGCGTTAAGAGCTTCTCGCTCCACGGTTCCCGCCAGTTGTCGTGGTTGCTGAGAATCCAAACGAGCTCACCCGTATCCATGCTGATCTTGACCACGGCGTCCTGATACGGCAGCGACAATATAAAAGAGTTGTTTTCTTCTTCGTGGATGATCGCATTGCCGTGCGTCCAGTCGTAGACGATGCCTTCGACGACGCCATCGTAGTGGTTCGACCAGAACCCCTCACTTCGTGAGTTGTAGCCCAAACGGTAGGGATCGATGATGTCGTGGAGCTTCCATTCACGGAGCACGTCGCCGGCCCGGGTCATCTCGACGATCACGTCGCCGATGACATTTGCCTGCTGAGTTTGCCCATCAAGTTCATAGTTCGCGGGCCAGTCATCAATAACGCGGTTCTCCGAGCTCATGATCAGGAAGTTGCCGTTCGCCATTTCGACGTAGTCGTGATGAATGGAATCCGTATCGACCGGGATGCTGCCGGCGTGAACCTCTTTCACGGTGCCGGAGAACTGCCACTGGTTGATGACGTTTCCCAGCATGTCGATCTCGAGCAGGCCGTCGGTGCCGGGCCATGCTCCGTAGGCGAAGTTGCTGTTCTCGAGCCGGCGGATGTCGTGAACGCGATGAATGCCTGGCAAGTAGTACCAGATGATCTCTCCGGCATCATCGACGATGATCGCCGGTGAGAAATTGGCGGGTTCGGAGGTGCCCGTCGACCCCCAACGGCCATTGATGTTGAATACAGTAACGCCGGGCTCCATGGCATCGGGGTTGTGAACGGTTATTACCGGCGTCGGGAAAGCGTCCGGCAGCGGCGGTGTCTCGAACGTGACTCCTTCGGATAACGTCTCGTTTCCATCGGCATCTTGGAGCGATGCGGTAACCGTGTGTACGCGGCCCGCGCGCAAGCCGAGTACGGGAACTTCGTGATTCGTCACCATTCCCTCGTTCGGTGTCACGCTCCAGCTTCGCTCGCCGTCGTTGATATTGAGCGTCAGCCCGGCCGGTTCGTCAGTCGTAATGCTCAGGATGGCTGCGAGTGGTACGGTCGGATTCGGATTCGGTACCAGGCTGACATTGCTGAGCGCTGGCCCAGTTGTGTCGCCGGCAGTGGGCGATGCTGCGTCGCTGCTTTCGTCCGGCGCGATATCGCAGCCCATGAGCAGCAGTGACGAGATCGCTGTGACCGCGGTGAAGAGGGAGGAAGCTTTGCGTGTCATGATCGAACTCCTGAGAGGCAAGACGTAGTCGTCAAACGGTAGCAGCCGCTATCGCGCGTGGGCGGTACACCGGCAGCTGCTATAGGGGTCGTAGGAAAGGCTCTGCTAGTATCTTCGTGGCTGAATTATCGTTATTTAATTATTCTAGGCTTCGTTATTGAATACTTGCAACCGTACTTAGCCCCTAAGCTGGTATTGCCGGGCGTGGAGGGGAAATTAAAATGATTTTCAATAACAAAAAGATAGTGCTGTCGTTGGCTTGCTGGCTGTTCTGCTTCGGGCTTGCTGAGGCACGGTCGCAGGGCGACCGTTTCGCCTCATCGTTCGAGGTGGCATACCTGCCGGCGACGTTACCGTCTTGAGCGATGACTATTTCGTGGTCGAAGAGGACGACATTCAGAATCTCGGTGCCGTCCTGACTGTTGTCGGCGGCAAAGTCATACACGCAGACGAGGTGCTCAAGTAAACCTTCATGCTCGGAAGCCGGGGTTCGCCCCAGCGTTCGAGCGCAACGACGCGGGATCACCATCGATGTATCGCGACGCATACTGGGGTGCAGTAGTTTTATTTTCGACAGCGGGGGCGTTGTCAGCCTCATACCTTTACGCTCAGGGTCCGGTGACCGACGCCGAGTTCGAGGAGTTGGCCGCGCGATTCATCGACGAGATGCCGGAGCACTCGCCTGTAAGCGCGACACAACTCGGCGATCATCGTTTCGACGCGCAGTTGGATCGGGTCGATTCGGCTACAAGGGCTGCGAGAAAGGAGCTCTTCGAGCGCTATCTTTCCGAGGTAACGGCGCTCGACCGCGACGAGTTGAGTCGGGCGAATCAGGTCGATGCGGAGCTATTGCGGCACGAGCTGGAGGCAGGACTCTGGTCGCTTGCCGAACTTCAGTCGTGGGCATGGAATCCACTGGACTATACGGATCTCGCTGGCAGCGCGATTTATGGGTTGCTTGCACGCGAGTTTGCGCCGCTCGAAGAACGGCTCCTCCGTGTGGAGGCAAGGCTCAGACAGCTTCCACGCTTCTTCGAGCAGATGCGCGAAAATCTCGACCCTCTGCGTGTGCCGCGAATTCATGCCGAGACCGCGATTCGACAACACGCGGGACTGATGTCGCTCGTGGATGCGATGGTCGTTCCCGAGATGGCCAACCTCAAACCCGGCGTCAGGGCACGCCTTGCAATCGCGATTGGAATCGCCCGCGAAGCGGCAAGAGTGCAAGGGATGTGGCTCGAGACCGAACTGTTGCCGCGCGCCGAGGGAGAGTTTCGACTCGGCGAAGATCTCTATGAGCAGAAACTTCACTACACGCTGAACTCACCGCTGACGAGACGGGAAGTCAGAGTGCGGGCCGAGCGGGAGTTCGGACTTGTCCGCGACGCGATGTACGAGGTCGCGAGCATGGTCTACGGGGCAAAGTACCCGTACGCGGACCTGCCGGAACGGCCGGCCGATGATTTGATGCAGGCGATCATCCGCGCCGCACTCGAGGAGGCTTATCTTCAGATACCGGACCGGGACGAGCTCGTCGCCGTCGCGACTGCGGCGCTGGAACAGACGACGGCGTTCGTCATCGAGCGAGATCTCGTGAGCGTTCCCGACGATCCGATAGAGATCGTCGTGATGCCGGAGTTTCAGCGCGGCGTCTATGTCGCCTACTGTGATTCGCCGGGGCCGCTGGATGCCGGCGCGAAGACTTTCTACGCTGTCGCGCCGCTGCCCGTTGACTGGACGGCAGAACAGGATCGCTCTTTCCTGCGCGAGTACAATCTGCTGTCTATCGAGGACCTGACGATTCACGAAGCGATGCCGGGTCATTATCTGCAGCTCGCGCACTCGAATCGCTATCCTTCCGTGCTTCGGGCCGTGTTGGCATCCGGGACGTTTATCGAGGGTTGGGCCGTTTATGCGGAACGCATGATGATCGATGAGGGTTACCTGGAGAGCGATCCTCTGATGCGTCTGATCAATCTCAAGTGGTATCTGCGCACGGTCGTCAATGCGATCATCGATCAGGCGATCCACGCCGGTGAGATGACGCGTGATGAGGCGTTGACGTTGATGATTGAGGGTGCGTTTCAGGAGGAGCGCGAAGCCGCGGGTAAGTGGACGCGGGCACAACTGACATCGGCGCAGCTGTCGACCTATTTCGTCGGCTATCAGCAACATGCCGATCTGCGGCACGAGGCCGAAGCCGAACTCGGTGATGAGTTCTCGTTACGGCGGTATCACGATGAGGTGCTGTCTTTCGGATCGCCGCCGGGACAATACGTTCGCGCGTTACTGCTCGACCAACCGATCCCTTAACAGTGCGTTATGTATAGTGCGTGGCCTGAATCTAGAGAATTCGGCTGGCACCCACGTGCTATATTTTTGCCCCCCTGAGCTAAAGTTTCAGACACTGAGTACGAGAACACTAACCCTACTCGTTGCCATGCTCGTGAGTTTTTCAGCGTTGGCACACCACAACTACCGGCTGCGGTTCGACTACGATGTTGACATCACCCTGACGGGCGTCGTCACGAAGTTCGACTGGAAGAATCCGCATATCGAGATTTTCATAGAGGTTGCGGACGAAGACGGTAACGTCATCAACTATGCCATGTCGACGGCCGTCCCCGGCGTTGCCAACCGCCTTGGCATCACGCCTGAAACATTGCTTCCGGGTGACACGCTTATCGTTACGGGTGCACCGGCGCGCAACGGTGCGGACGAGATACGCGCCCGCACCATGACCCTCGACGACGGCATCTACTATATACTCTCTCCCCAGGGTTACCGGTAAAACGATGAGCAGGGCGGCATGGGTGCGGCCGGTATGGGCGCCGGTGGTATGGGTATGGGTAACTAGACTCTTCTATTACGGGGAAACATCAATGCGTATCAACATTCTCGCGGCGATATCCGTTGCCGTGCTTCTCGCTGGCTGTGACCAGGCGGTTGACCCGGCTGTAGAAGCGGTTGATGAAACGGCGGCTATCGAGAGTCGGCCTAATATCCTGCTGATCATGGCCGACGACATGGGCTATACGGATCTCGGCTCTTTCGGCGGTGAGATCCGGACACCGAATCTCGACGCGCTGGCGCTCGGCGGCGTCCGCCTGACGAACTACCACGTCGCGCATGCCTGTTCGCAGACGCGTACGATGCTCATGAGCGGCACCTACACGGAAGTCGGCGCCGTGGCTCAGAGTAGCCGCAGCCGGCGTCTGGCCGATAACGTCGTTGCGCTGCCGCAGCTCATGCGCGATGCGGGTTACCACACTTACATGTCAGGTAAGTGGCACGTCGGTAGCGGCGAAGGGAGACATCCGGCCGCGCGCGGTTTCGAATCGTCGTTCGCGCTCATGGGCGGGGCCGCGGAGCACTTCAAAGTCGGCCCGGACAGGGAAGGACGCTACACCGAGAACGGCGTTTCCGTCGTACTACCCGAGGACTTCTACTCGACGGAGGTCTATACGGACAAGATGATCGAGTATCTGCAGGCGAACGAGGGCGACGGCGTGCCGTTCTTCGCGTGGTATACGCCGACGGCACCGCACTGGCCGATGCAGGTGCCGGAAGAGTACATGCACCGCTACGATGGCGTTTACGATCGCGGTTACGAAGATTTATTGAGGCGGCGTATCCAGCGTGCCGACGAGATGGGCGTGCTGCCCCCCGGCTATTCGATGGAAGGCTATACGCGTACGCGCCACTGGGATGACCTGAGCGAGGACGAGCAGCGCCTGGAAGCACGCAAGATGGAGCTCTACGCGGCGATGGTCGAGAACTTCGACTATCATGTGGGTCGGCTTATCGATTACCTGCACGACTCCGGTCAGTTCGAGAGTACGCTCATCATGTTCTCATCCGACAACGGTGCGGACGTATCTATTCGCGAGAGAGATAATGTGGACAACAGTCTCGAAAATCTCGGCCGTGCCACGTCATACGTCGCGGTCGATACCTGGGGTGACGTGCACTCCGCGCCGTTCAAGTGGCACAAAGGTATGGAGTCGGAAGGCGGGTTGCGTGCACCGGCGTTTATCCGTCACTCGTCTGTCGTGAATCGTGGAGGTGTCGACAACCGTTTCCTGACCGTCATGGACGTGATGCCGACATTCCTCGAACTCGCGGGTTCGGAGCATCCTGGGACTGAGTATCAGGGTCGTGAGATCGTTCCGGCTCGCGGCCATTCGTTCGTCGATCTGCTCGAGAGTGAAGGAACCATCGAGCACGACGCGGGCAGCGAAGCGATATGGTATCTGGATGCGCTCTATCGTGGCGAGTGGAAGCTGCTCCGCTTGTCAGAGGCTCGCGGTGGTCCCGACTGGGAGCTCTACGATGTTCGCTCCGATCCCAGCGAGACGACTGACCTCTCCGAAGAACATGCCGCGCTCAAGGAAGAGCTGATCGGCGAGTGGGAGCGCATCGCCGAAGAATCCGGTGCCCAACTCGAGTTCGCGATTCAGTAGCGATGCAATTAATGGGGGGCGGGTCCCTTTATTGTCAGAGCACGCCCGCGTCGTGGACGATTTCGCCGCCGACGATCGTCATGAGCGACGTCATGTGCCGGATATCCTCGTCGCTCACGGCCGCCGGATCGAACACGTCGGCGCTCAAGACCGCGATGTCGGCGTAACGGCCGACATCGATACCGCCCAGCGTATCGTCTTCCTTCGTGAACCAGCCCTGCTCGACGGAAGAGTACATTCGCACAGCCTCATATCGGCTCACGGTCTCGCCGGCGTTCGTAAGCTCGCCGTTGACGTTAATCCCGGTAACCATGTAGTAGATGATGCACCAGGGGTTGAGTACGTTGATCCGCGCACCATCCGAGCCCGCGCCGACTGCAACGGCTCCGCTGTTCAATATTGTCCGCCACGGCGGGCCGCCCGCCGCACTGCCGCTGTGGTAAGGCTGGCCGTGCACGCCGAGGCCTAAGCCCATGGACACGGCTCGATCGACAAGCTCGGGTGTGATGCCGCTCAGATGCCCGGGCGTCCAACGCATGGCCGCGATATCGAATGCCTTGCTTAGATCATCCCAGACGTCCAAGTGTGCATCGATCTCGGCAGGAGAGTGGATGTGCTGATGATAGGTCCAGCCGCGTTCGGCGATCCGGCGCTGCGCAAGCCGTGCCGCATCGCTGAGCGGCTGCTCGTTGAACAGTCCGCGACCAACCGACCACTCACCAATGCCGACGATCTTGGCCATGTCGGGTCCGTAGTTGGGCCACTTGTTGTCGAGATAGCCCATGAGTTGCGTGAGCTCGGCATTCTCATCCAATCCCGGGAAATAGATTCGGGTCCGAACCTTGTGACTGTTCTCCCTGACCATCTCCAGCAGAAAATCGTAGCCGTTCGTTTGATCGATGAAGCCGACGCCCGGCACCGTGCCTGACATGTCCATGACGGTCGTCATACCTACCGATAAAGAATAGGCGGCGACGTTTTGCATCTGTCTTTTTCGATCCTCGTTGGTCAATGAGGCTGCCAATACGTCGTAGGCCTTTGCGGTTTCCGGGCCCCGGGTAATCGAGCCGTCGTCAGCGACGACGACGCCGAGACCACGCAGGAGTTCTCGTCCGGCTGTGTTCGTCTGTCCCGGACCCGCGCCGCGCTCGGAGAGATAAACCGCGTGGTCGGCTGCCGCATCATCAAGTTCGGCAAGCGTCGGGAAGCGACGCTCGGCCCATTGCGTCTGGCGAATTCCGCCGATCGTGGTAATCAGAGCACCGGCCGGGACGCCGGCTGCGCGTGCCGTGATCGCCTCGAGTGCTGCGTCAATCGTAAAGGTCGTCTCGAGTGCGCGTGTGTCATAGCCAGGCCGATTCGCGATACGCACATAGTGGATGTGATTGTCGATCAGGCCCGGTATGACAACCCGGCCCTGCAGGTCGATCGTATCGGTACAATCATCGTCGTCGAGCGCGGGATTGATCGCCGCAACGTAGCCGTTCTTAATCAACACCGACGAGGCGATGTTGTTCGCCTCATTCATCTGATAGATCTGCCCGTTCACGAGCGCGAGGTTTTGCTGACTGCCGCAGTTATCGGCCTCGCCTTGAGCGGAGGCGGTTACTGCGCCGAGGCTGGCCAGCACTCCAACGACCAAAGCGGCTGCGGACACACTGGAACCTGTCGATAATTTAATCACTGTCGTTTCCTCTTCTACGGAGCGGCTCCAGGCGTACCGTTAATCGGTCGCGTCGCTCGTCTCCGGCATGGTAGGCTCTAGATCCGGTCCAATAGCCACAGTAGAAAAATCACGGGAGGAGGCGTCGGCCAGGTTCTTCTTATGATCAGTCTATCATGGGGAGTCTTCATCACTGCCGGAACGAAATAGTTAAGGGGTCAATCATGTCTATCTCTCGATTTCTTTATGTGGTCACGGTTGTGCTCATATTCGTTGTCACGTTCGGGGCACGCGCCTATGAAGTTTTTCAGGGCCCGACTGAACTCATTCAGTACGATCCGGCGAAAGCGGCATCGGGCTATACGATCTTCAGCCCATTTCGCGGCCAGAATACTTATCTGATCGACATGCATGGTGAAGTCGTGCACTACTGGCCCTATCCCGAGGGCTGGAGCATTCCCGGCTCCGAAGCCATCGAGAAGCACGCCCGCCTGCTCGAGGACGGGACGCTGTTACGCGGTGTCGTCGACAAAGCCAATCGAGGTGGTATGAGCGGCGCGAGATATCAGATCGTGGGCTGGGATGGTGAAGTCATCTGGGAATATGGCGACGAGCGACTCGAGGTTTCGCCACATCACGACTTTCGCATGATCTGGAATCCTGAACTCGAAGAACAGACATTAATGTACGCTGCGACGACACAGATTTCTCACGAGGAAGCGATGGCGGCCGGTGTGGACCCGCAGGGCCGTGAAGATATCTCCTCGAATCCGGACGGCATCGTCGAAGTCGATCTAGACGGCAATATCATCTGGGAATGGAACATCAGCGATCACACGATTCAGGACGTCGCTCCGCAATTAGGAAACTATGGCGTTGTCGCTGACAACCCAGGGAAGATGGATCCTAACTTCGGTGGCGGCGTGACCGGCGACTGGATTCATATCAACAGTTTCGATCACAACGCTGTGCTCGATCAGGTCATTATCAATAATTCGGGGTTCAGCGAGTCCTACGTCGTCGATCATGGCGCGACATTCGTGCCCGGCGATCCCGAAGAGAGCATCGAACTGGCCGCGAGTGACGCAGGCGATTTCATCTTTCGCTGGGGGAATCCCTGCGTCTACGATTCCGGCGATTGTCCCTCCGCCACCAATGAAGGACAGGCCAGCACCAATGGTCATCAGCAGGTCTATTTCACTCACGATATTCAGTGGATTCGCGATCGCGAGATTGGGCCCGAGATCGGTGACCTGCCGGGTGCCGGAAACCTTCTGATCTTCGATAATGGTGCGCGTCGCTTAAGTCAGACGTTCTCCTCGATCCTCGAGTTCAACCCCTACGACGGGCCGATGGAAGATAGCCGCTACATTTCGGAGGTCGATGCCGGGTATATCGTTCCGACCGGTGGAATGGGCATGGGCATGGCTCCGGGCGCGGCCGATACCATCTCCAATCAGATCGTCTGGAGCTACCGGCCGCCCGTGCCCGCCGCGCTATACAGCAGTTACATCTCGGGTGCTCAGCGGCTGTCCAATGGCAATACGCTCGTCTGCTCCGGCGGGCATGGCCATTTCTTCGAGGTCACGCCGGACGGTGAGGTCGTATGGGAATATGTCAATCCAGTGGGCGATCGCACGGATGGCGATTATGGGATCTACACGATAATGACCCAGGATGCTGGCGAGCAGACGAATTCTACGTTCAAGTGCGCGCGCTACGAGCCCGACTACCCCGGTCTTCAGGGCAGGGATCTGACGCCGATGGGGCAGGTCACGGAGATCTGGAGAAACGAGGTAGACAGACCACCGCGGTGACCGCAGTCAGGTAACGGGAAGCGCTGGCATGCTGGTCGCGTACCGGCGTTCTTATGTCAGTGGCTGAACGGCACGACCTCGACCGTGTCCCCGATCTCGAATCGCATAAGATCGTCACCCGCCTGTAAGGGCCCTGAATAGGTTGTTCTCGTGCGTTCTAATACTCGCTCGATGGTGACCTCCGGCACGTTCGGTGCGCTCAAAAGGACATAGTGTGTGTAGACCGCGAGCTTGGGTGCCGCGCGCGCAAACACCGTCCCGGCCTCTTCGGGCGTCGTGTGGTGATCGAGGATGAGCTGCATGCGTTGGTCGAAGTCGAGGATCTGTTCGTTCGCTGCGGCGACTTCGTGGATCAGTACGTCTACGCCTTTGGAGATCTCAATGAGGTTCTCGTCGAATTTTGTGTCTCCGGAGATTACTACGGAGCGCCCGGCATAGTCGACGCGAAAACCGTAAGAAGGCTTGATGTACTCGCCGTGGTCGACGGCGAACGCTGTCACGACGATTCCGTCCTCGTCGAAGATGACGCCATTTTCCGAGAACTCCTGCACCTCGAACTCGGCGCCGGCCGGCGGGAGTTGTTCGTCGATGATCCGGATCTGAATATTGGGATCCATCGCCTGTCGAAGCCCTTCGAGAATGCCTTCCATCCCCGTAGGTCCCCAGACACGCCACGGCGTGCTGCGACGGCCGAATGAAGGCGGCAGCCAGCCTGTCATCCAGACATCCGTCAGGCCATTTAGATGGTCGTGGTGGAAGTGCGTGATGAAGAGTTCGTCGATGTCGCCCAGGGCGATGCCGAGCTGCCCAAGGCGTTGGGCAGCACCGCGGCCGGCATCGAACAGCATCCTATGCTCACCGGCCTCAACGAGGGTCGCGGGCCCGAAACGATCGAGTCGCGGAACCGGGTCGCCCGTACCTAGCAGGGTGACGTTGAACGTCTGGCCGTGAACAATCGGCAGCCATAACAGCGCCGACAGCAACATGCCTAGGGCCAGCTTCGGCGCTCCTTTAGCGCGCGCATCCTTCTTTAGGGTCATGGGCATCCTTATCCTTCTACGTAGCGTTCTACATTACATTCATAGGTCTGACGGCATCGCCGCGATCAGACACGAAATAAGTGCTCCAGGTAACGGGTTCCGTGAGTGTCGCGGGACACGACAGAGCCAGAGATCCGACGATGAGTCAGAAACGAGTCTTCATGATGTGTGTGTCCGTGCGGGTGAGTCTGTTGTCCGGCGGCAAGTATGCCATGTTCGACCTGAAATCGCGGTTACTGCCCGCGCGTCGCATGTGTACAGAAACGCAATGGAATCTCAAGAATGCTATGGTGAAGCAGTGTTCTACCGTCCCTGCTGTTATTAGCTGGTAAAATCTGCCTATCGATCTATTTCAACGCGCTGGGCCGTAGAATAGCGTACTTGGAGGAATCATGTGGAAGTCGCCTGTTTTACTGATACTACTCGCCGGGACGGTGGGCACTGCCAACGCTCATCACGGGATCAACGGGCAATTCGACACGTCCCAGACGTTCGAGGTTTCTGGCATGGTGACCCGTTTGGCGCTCGTCAACCCGCACTCCTACGTATATTTTGATGTCACGGGTGACGATGGTGCGGCCATTCCCTGGCGTTGTGAGATGCGTGCGGGTAGTCTGCTTCGGCGCTCGGGGTGGTCGGAAGTGTTTTCCCCAGGAGCCAAGATCACGATCTTCGGCTCACCCGATCGGGTAGACGAACAGACCTGCTATATGATGAATGTGACGTTCGAGGATGGTACGACGCTCGATCGCTATGCCCAGGTCGTCCCGGCCGATGTGGACGACGTTGCGCCGGTCGAGCGACCGCTGCGCCTGGCTGATTGACAGCTCAATCTGGCAGGTACCTGGGGAATCGCTGGCGAAGGCCCCCCCCCGGGCATAGCGGGAAACGTCTTTGTGACCGGAAGCCGCGCCGTAGTACTCGAACGGCTGGGAATGGGAATGGGAATGGGGGCATTTGCCCCACCGTCCGTGCAGCCCACAGCCGCCGGCCTTGCAGCCATCGAGGGCTTGACTCATGTGGCCGACAACCCGCGCTTCCACTGCATGGCCGTCAATATCTTCCACGATTGGACGTTCGATCGGCACATCAACGAGATTCTACAGACGGAGAATACGATCACGCTGAAGTACGGCTTCATGGATCTCGTTCGGATGATCCATATGACTTTGGCGCAACACCCTGCAGATATAATGCCGACACGAGCGGGGCATTCCATTGGTCGCTGGGAGGACGACGTCCTGGTGGTGGATACCGTGGGGTTTGACGAAGGCTTCATCGTCGCGGGTCCCGGCGGGATTGTAAAACACAGCGATGAACTCCACACAGTCGAGCAATTCTCCTACGACCCGGAGAATATGACACTGCATCGGTCGTACGTCGCCGAGGATCCACTCTACCTGACGGGCCAGTTCACGGGCGAAGATACGGTCGGTATTGCCGATAGTCCGTTCGATCCCTACAACTGCGACGACCTGACGAACGAGCACATCAACGTCGGGGATTAGGCTGAAAAAGGGACCCGGCCCCTTTTTCTCCGCTCTATTTTTTCTGGACTCGGAAGGATTTAGGCACGATCATGTCCATGATTCCTGCCGAATCGAGAAAAGCTAGAAGAATCCGGGGGTGGAAGCGCGATGTCTAGACAACCAGTTCAGGTCCAGCTAATGATCGGTGCATTCTGCGCCGCGGCGACGCTGATTCTCGCCGGCTGCGACGCGGGGCAGGATGCTGCCGCTCCGCCCCCGCCGGCCGCGGTAGCCGAACCGGTCGCGGAGATTGAGGTGCCGAGCATTGCCGCACACAACATGCGGCTCGTGGGCCACCACGATCTACAGGCGCGTTCCGCATATCAGCCGATCGTTCACGCGTACGGCGATCGCCGCATACTCTTCGTCGGCCAGCACGCCGGTGAACAGATGAATCCGGCCACGGGCGAGGTCGAAGTCAATGGGCTGTCGATCCTCGACGTCACCGACCCGAGTGCGCCCGTGATGCTGCGCCATGTGCCGCCAACCGGCGACGAGGCGAGTGGTACGCAGCACGTCCAGGTCTGCAACGGATCGGACTTGCCGAACGGCGATCCGAATCGTGTCTACGCCGTGCGCACCAACGGGCTGCTTAGCTATGAGTTGCTCGATGTTACGGATCCGGCCGAGCCGCATCTGCTTCGCACGATCGCCGAGACTGCGGATTCTTCGCGCCCCGAATCGAGCCGCGGCAACCGTGAAACACACAAAGGCCAGTGGGACTGTGAGACCGGGATTGGCTATTTCAACGGGACGCCCGAAGGTTGGCGCGTCACGCGCGCGCTGCAGGCTTACGACATCAGTAATCCCGAGGAACCGAGGCACATCCGAGACTTCGGTCTCGTCGGCTGGGAGCCGGATGCCGAGGGGCCGTTCCCCGATTACCAGATCTCGGGTCTCCATCAGCCCTACATAACCGGCAACCGGATGTATTTGGGCTACGGCAGCGGTAACAACGGCACGCTGCAGATCCTAGATCTCGACAAGTTCTTGAGTGGTGATCCCGAGGCGGAAGATCCTTACGCGCCGACGCCGGAGAATCTTCTGTATCCACAGATCGCGCGGCTCGATATGCCGAGCTACTGGGGCGTGCATACGGCGAAGCCCGTCTATGACGTACCGGTAGCTGGTTATGAGGACGACGCGGAAAATAACACACGCGACATCTTGCTCGTGCCATCCGAAGCGGGGGGCGGCGCGCGCCGCTGCCAGGGTACGCGTGACGTTATGTTTATCCTCGACATCACGCAAGAGGATAGGCCTTTTCCGATATCGTCCTACCAGGCTGCCGAGGAACCCGGTGACTTCTGTGGTCGGGGTGGACGTTTCGGCCCGCACTCGATCAACGATGCCGATCACCCGGGTTTCGACGGCAGACTCGTCGTCCTGAGCTACTTCAATGCCGGCATCCGAGCCGTCGATATCCGAGATCCGTTCAATCCAGTGGAGATCGGACACTTCGTGCCCGAACCCACCGAGAACACGACCGAGCTCTGTGTCGAGGTGGACGGCACGGAGATCTGCGATGCAGCGATTCAAACGAATAACGTGAACATCGACGATCGTGGCTTCATCTATGCCGTCGATCGCTCGTCAACGGGACTGCACATTCTCGAACTCACGGGTGAGGCTCGGGATATTGCCGGGCTTGAGTAGGGGCAAGTCTAGATCAGGGGGAGTATGTTTTGGTTACAGAAGTAAGGCATGCCCCGATTAGATTATCTGGACGATAAAGACTTAACGCCCGAAGCGCTGGAGTTCATCGCGACCGCCGAGAGTGCGGGTTCCCCGGACCCGCGTGTCCTGCGTGTGATCTTCAAAAGCCCGGCAGGCGTGGCCTGGTACCGTTACTGGCTCTCACTCTCGGATGACGGTGAGCTACCGCACGATCTGAAGGAACTATGCCGTGTCAAGATCGCATTCGATCACACTTGCGGCTATTGCAGTACCGTACGTTCGAGCGCGGCGCGCAACGTCGGATTGACCGAAGACAAGATCCAGGAGGTCTGGGATTTCGAGAACAGCAGCATCCTCTCTGAGCGCGAAAAGACGGCGTTACGTTTCACGGACCACCTCAAGCACGATATCTCCAAGGCGGACGATGACGAGTTCTACGTCGAGTTGCGGGAGCATTTCTCGGAACCGGAGATCGTCGAGCTCGGTCTGTGGTGTGCAGAGAATGTCGGCGCCGGCAGTTTCGTGCGCACGCTTAACATCATTACCTGGGAGGAGGCTTGCGAACTCAATCCGCAGACGGCAAGTAACGTCCAGGAAAAGACAGCAGCTGCCTGAGTGGATGACTTGCGAATGACTTTGAATTGCCGAGTGTCGAGAATGGTTGCTGTACGACTCGCGCTCGTCGCGACGTTCGTATTATCCGGACCGGTTTCGGCCGAACTATTCACCCTGCGCATCGGCTCGGGACATCCCGCGGGGCCGACGGTTTATGTGACGGTCATGCGCGACTACGTCGTGCCGGAACTCAAACGGCGCGTTGCCGAGGAGACCGAACACGAACTCAGAGTTATCGAGGGCTACGCTGGTTCGATTGCTTCCGTCGCAGAAACCCTGGAGGCGGTGCAGATCGGCATCCTCGATATCGGCGGCTTCTGCGTATGCTTCGAGCCCGCAAAATTATTCCTGCACAACTTCCAGTATTTCGTGCCGTTCGGGCCGCAGGATGCGATAGAAGGTACCCGTCTCGGTCGGCAGGTTTATGATCGTAATCCCTGGCTCGCCGAACAGCTCGAGGAACGCTACGGCCAACGTCTGCTGGCGGTCAACGGCTTCGACGACTACCATCTCGGCTCCAGTATCCCATGGGACAGCGTCGAGGATCTGCGCGGTGTGAAAGTCGCCGGTGCCGGCCCGAACCTGCCCTGGCTGGAATCGGCCGGCGTCATACCCGTTCAATCGACCCTGCCCGACGGTTACATGGCGTTGCAAACAGGGGTCTACCACGGCTGGCTGATGTTTCCGTCGGCCTACTTCGCCTATAAGTTTCATGAGCCCGCGCCGTACTACACATTGATCGGGTTCGGCGCGATGGGCGGTGCCGTTATATTGACGATGAACGCGAGGACGCTCGACCGGCTACCCGTGGACGTTCGGGAGATCGTCCTGGAGGTTGGCCGAAGCTACGAAGTTGAGGCGGCGCGAGTTCTGGAGGAACGCCAGATCTCAGGGCTTGCGAACCTGCGCGCCGCGGGTGCAACCGTCCGCCAACTCCCCGAAGAAGTTCGGCGCGAGTGGGCACAATCCTTGAGTGAGTTCCCGAATCGAATGGCGAAGGAAGCCGACTCGCGCGGCATGCCGGGGTCGAAAGTGCTCCGCTCGTATATCGAACTGATCACGCAGAGCGGCTACGAGTGGCCCGTTAGTTATAAGATCGAATAACAACAGGGATGCATGCCGGTCAGGCACAGACGCGACACGCAAATATGGAGGAAAAATGATTAGAGCTGCAATGATAGGGCTCGGCTGGTGGGGCCGGCACATGGTGAATTCGATCAAGGGCAGCGACAAGCTAGAGATCGTCCGGCTGGCCGCGCGCCGGCCCGAGCGCCATCGAGATTTCGCCGAAGAAACAGGCATACCGCTGCTCGACAATTACGAGAAGGTACTCAAAGACTCTGACGTCGATGCCGTGATCCTCGTTACGCCGCACTCCCAACACGAGGATCAGCTTCACGCGGCGATTGCCGCAGGTAAGCAGATCTTCTGCGAGAAACCATTGTCGCTGACGAAGGCTAGTGCCGAGCGCATGGTCACGGCAGCGCGTGACGCGGGCCTCATCATGGGCGTCGGGCACGAGCGACGTTTCGAGTCGACGATGGAAGAGATCGAACGAATCGTCTCCTCGGGAGAAATTGGCACCCACATGCATGTTGAAGCCAACTTCTCTCATGACATCTTCGCGACCGTGGATGCCGATAACTGGCGCGGCTCACAGGAGGAGGCTCCCGCGGCCGGAATGACGGGTATGGGTGTCCACTTGACGGACCTGTTCATCTCCATGCTCGGCCCGGTCGAGGCCGTAGCCGCGCAAGCGGCGAAGCGCGTGCTCGATCTTCCGACCGGCGATATCGTCAAGGTGCAGATGAAATTCGAGAGCGGTGCGACGGGCTTTGTCGGTGCGATCTCATCGACGCCCTACTACGGGCGATTCACGGTATTTGGCGACAAAATGTGGGTGGAGGCGCGCGACGACTCCCATCCTCAGCATGGCGGAAAAACGCATCTGATCACCTGCGGCAAGGGCGGCGTACAGCATTCGCAGACCTTCCCGGCAAAGGATCCCGTCCGCGCCAATCTCGAGGAATGGGCGGACGCCGTGCTCCATGGCAGCGAGTACCGATTCAAAGACGAACAACGTATCGGTAACGTCGCCGTGCTCGAAGCGATCGCGAAATCGGTAGAGAGTGGAGCCTGGGAAACGGTCTGACGTCTTAAGACGTTATACGGCTTGAGGCTGAGCATGGCTGCGGAGAGGCAACTCATCGAACGAATCGCGCGGACGACGCATGTCGTCTCGGCGTTCTGGGTGATCGTACTCGCGCTCATCATTCTCGTCGACGTAACGGGCCGTTATCTCTTCAGCCTGCCACTCTTAGGCGCTACCGAGATCATCAAGAACTCGGTCGTCTCTATCACGTTCCTGCAGATACCGCTCGCGATATACCGGGGCGGTATGATCAAGACGACCCTGATCTACGACCTGCTCGGACCGAACGGGCAGCGATCGATCCGTACTATTGCGAACGTGCTCGGACTATTGTTCTTCCTGGGCACTGCGTTCAGCGCCTGGGGTCCAGCGGTCGAGGCATTGGGTATCAGTGAATACGAGGGCGAAGGCGCACTCAGGGTGCCGACCTATCCGGTCAGGTTCCTCGTGGTTATCACTTCCGTATTCGCAGCGTATGTCTATCTACATCTGATGTATCTCGACTGGACGGGCCGGCTGCTGCCCGAGGAGGAGGAAGCCGCGCGTGCCTGATGAGACCGGCTTTCTGAACTCGACGGGAGTGCACGATTAATGGGCCCGGAGGTGGTCTTCTACTCATTGGTGATTCTGCTCGCGCTCGTTTTGATCGGCGTGCACATCGGGATCGCACTCGGTGTAGCCAGCGTGATCGGCGTTTACCTGAGCTATGGAGACGCGAATATCGCGCTCTCGATTCTCGGCTCTACGGCTTACGACGCTATCCGGAGCCACGCCCTGGCAGTGATACCCCTGTTCATGCTCATGGGCGAGATCATCAGTCGCTCGGGCGCCGCCGGCAATCTGTACCTGGTCTGCGATCGGGCGATGCGCAGACTTCCGGGCCGGCTGGCTGCAGCGACAGTGGTCGGCAATGCAGCGTTTGCTGCAGTCTCCGGCGTGGCCATTGCTTCAGCGGCAACGTTCAGCCGAATCGCCTATCCGGAAATGCGACGCCTCGGATACGGCAAGGGATACGCCCTCGGGGTGATCGCGGGAAGCGGGTGCCTCGGGATGTTGATTCCACCCAGCGTGTTGCTGATCGTCTGGGCCATTCTGACAGAAGGGTCCGTTGGGGCACTGTTCATCGGCGCCGTCATACCCGGCTTGCTCCTTGGCCTCACGTTCGTCGGCTACTGTGTGATCGTCGCTATAAGGAACCCGTCGCTCGCTCCGTCCGCCGACCGCAGTCACGAGCAACTACGCCCCCCAGGGGAGACGCGCGCCGAGTTGATCAGCGGGCTCGGCATCGTCGCATTGATAATCATCGTTCTCGGTGGCATTTGGCTGGGTGTGTTTACGCCGACAGAAGCGGCCGGGTTTGGCGCGTTGGGCAGCATCGTCGTCGGCTGGGCCAAAGGTATGCGGCGCGCGGAGTTTACGGAAGCGATCTTCGACGCCGGCCGCTCGACGGCGCCTATCATGTTTCTGTTGATCGCGGGGTCGATGTACGCGCGGCTGCTAGCCGTCAGCGGGGGCATCAACATGATCCAGGACCTGTTCGTCGGATCCGGCCTTTCGCTGGTCGGTATGATCTTGATCATGACCGTAGTCTGGTTGATTTTGGGCGCATTGATTGACTCAATTTCCGTGATTCTGATGACAGTTCCGATCTTCGTGCCGATCGCCGTGGCGGCAGGTCTCGACGAAATAGCGTTCGCGATCTACGGCATCCTTATTATCGAAGCGGGTCTGCTGACGCCGCCGATGGGCCTGTTGATCTTTACGGTGAAGGCCGCTGTTCCGGATCCCTCGGTAAATCTCGGTGAAACATTCCGCGGTTCCATACCCTATTGGATCATGATGCTCGGGGTCGCCGCGTTGCTACTGCTGCTTCCCGGACTAGCGACCTGGCTGCCGGGGATGATGCTATAATTGATTGAATTATATGATAAATTTGAGCTTATAACGGCGCATTGGCGGGCGTATAATGAAGCCCGTACAATTCTGTAGAAAGGTTTTCCTCGGCGCGAGAAAGCTTTAAAGAGTACTGATCATGGAAAAAATCAACGTTGGATTGATCGGGGCCGGTTGGTGTGGAGGCATTCGTGCGAATACCTGCGCCGGCAGCCCTATCGTCGATGAACTGCACCTCGCGGAGATCGAGGAAGATCGCCTCGGGGAGGTCGCCGAACAGACGAACGCGACCTCGACCACGACGGATTATCGCGAGGTCATCGCTCGGGATAACATCGACACGATCATTATCTCGGCAACACCGGAGACGACGCACTATCCGATGGCCAAAGAATCGCTGCTGGCCGGTAAGCACGTCTTCTTGGAGAAGCCACTTGCTTTGACGCTGGAAGAAGCCGACGAGCTCATCAAGCTCGGTAAAGAGAACGATTTGAAGTTCGCGATCGGCTATTCGCAGCGCTTCAACCCGAAGTTCGCCTACGTCAAGAAGTCTCTGACCGAGAAGACGATTGGCGAGCCCGTGTCGGCGCTCGTCAGCCGGCACGTCAGCCGCGGCCTCGGCAAGAAAATCAGCGGCCGAATCAAGCTCTCTCCTGCCGCGATGGAGGCGACGCACGATCTCGATTTCATACTCTGGTGCCTCGAGCCGGCAAGACCGGTCCGCGTTTACTCGCAGACGATGTATGGTGGGCTAAAGGGCTTCTCCGGCGCGCCGGACGGCCAGTGGATCATGGTCACGATGGATAACGGCGTCACATTCGTTATCGGTGCGGGTTGGGCCATGCCGCCGGGCTATCCGTGCTACGCGAGCACCTGGATCGAGGTCGTCGGTACCGAAGGCATGCTCGTCGTCGACGACACGCACCGCGACGTCATCTTCAATACGCTCGAGAATGGATTCCAGTTGCCGATGTCTTCGATGCCGGGCGAACCTGTGAATCATGTATTCGCGGGGCCAATGCACAACGAGACCGTTCATTATCTGGAAGCAGTCGCATTCGATCGTCCCGTCATGTGTACGGCAGAGAGTGCGAAGAGGGTCATGGAACTCTATATCGCCGCCGATCTCTCGGACGAGACCAATGAGGCGGTGGAGTTGCCGCTTAGCGAGTCGACGCTGGCGGCAGTAGCGGTCGCTTAAGAGGCGCGTTGGTTCTTGAGAGCGGGGCGCGCTGTGTCTCAACCCCAGGCTGACGTAGCGTTTACAGCGGTCGTTCTGGTACTCGCGGTGCTCGCACTGATCTTTGGTGGCTGGCTCATCGCCGAGCCGCTGATTCCTCTCGGTCGCGATATCCTGGCGATGAGCCCCCAAGTGTTCCCGACGTTGATAGTCGCAAGCACGGCACTGGTCGCATTTCTCTTCCTGTTGATGGGGCAACGAAAGGGCACACTCTTTAGGAGCGGTTCGGACCAGAGTTCGGCGAGAAGTGCCGGGGCCTTGTGCCGCCAGATACTATTCGTGCTCATCACGGTCACCTGCGCACTGTTACTGACGACGCTCGGATTTCTTACAACGATGTTTCTGCTGATGGCGAGTATGGCCGTCCTCGTCGGTAACCGCAGTATTCTGCAGGTATTGGGCATCAGTGTCATTGTGCCGCTGAGTTTCTACATCGTCGTGACGCACATACTTCGCACCGGGCTCCCTGAAGCAGATGTCGTCGAGCGGGCTCTGGCGCCGTTCATTCAGCTACTACCGACAGTCTGAACGGGTCCGTGATCTCGCCCGTTGTACTCGAGCAATGCGCTGACCGACGGGCCCATGCGTCATGATCGAGTCGCTCTTGGCCGGTATCGATGTCGCGCTGCGCGTCGATACGTTCATTTGGATCAGCGGTGGTCTGCTTCTCGGCATGCTTATGGGCGCGCTCCCGGGGTTTACGACTTCCATGGGTATGTCGGTGCTCGTGCCGATCTCCTTCCTCGTGGGTGACCCGTTGATAGGCATACCGTTTCTCATCGGCGTCTACAAAGGCGGCATCTATGGTGGCAGCGTGCCCGCCATCCTGATCTCGATGCCCGGTACCGGCGCATCGATTGCGACGGTATTCGACGGGCACGAGTTGACCAAGAAGGGAAAATCGAGAAAGGCGCTCGAAATGAGTCTTTTCGCATCCGCTATTTCGGATTTTATCAGTGACGTGCTCACGCTCATCATGATCATTCCGGTTGCCGCGATCGTACTCGGCTTCGGGCCACCGGAGATCGCCGCGGTCATGTTTCTGAGCCTCGTCATTATCGCCGTAACCACGACGGGGCCCGTGATCAAAGGACTGATCATGCTGGGTCTCGGTATCTGGGTCGGTTTTGTCGGTGCGGATCCGTTCTCGGCGATGGCGCGTTATACCTTCGGGACATCGGAACTCTATGACGGTTTTCATCTCATCCCGATGCTGATCGGTCTGTTCGCGCTGCCGGAGATTTTCAACGCGGTGAAGGAAGGCGACATGCCCGGCGCACGCGTGGCGAGTTTCGTCGGTGAGCGGCTGCGTCTCGACGAGCTGAAGAAGAGTATGCGCACGATTCTCAGATCGACGGCTATCGGTTCCGGGATCGGCATCATTCCTGGGCTGGGGCAGCCGATCGCGGCGATGATGGGTTATATTGCAGCGAAGAACTCCTCGGACCACCCTGAGACTTACGGAAGGGGTGAACTGGACGGTGTTGCGGGGGCGGAGGCGGCCAACAATGCCGTCAACGGACCGACGATGGTGCCCCTGTTGACGCTCGGAATACCGGGCGATGCCGTGACGGCTTTATTGCTCGGGGCCTTCATGATGCAGGGCTTGAGGCCGGGCCCGACGTTGTTGACGTCAAGTGGCGATATCGTTTTCGGAATTTTGATCGCCATGGTGCTTGCCAACGCGTTGTTCGTCGCGATCGGTTATTTCACGATTCCGTTGTTCGCCCGAGTCGTCACGATCAAGAAATCGCTGCTGATTCCGATCACGATCATGCTGGCATTCGCGGGCACCTATCTCGCCCGCGCTAACCCGTTCGACATCGTGACACTGATCGGTTTCGGGTTGATTGGCATCGCCGCGCGCGAAGCGAAATTCGACGTTGCGCCGATGGTCATGGGGTTCATCCTGGGTCGTGAACTCGAGTATTCGTTCGGGCAGACTCTCGCATTGGCGGGCGATAATTGGATCCGCTTCGCGTTGACCGAACGTATCGGTATGACGGCCGTGGTCGTCGCGACGCCGATAATCGGCATCCTGCTGGGGAGGCGCATGAACCGGTTCCGACAACGCGCTCTCGCTGGAGACAGGAGTAGGCCGGCATGACGAGATCGATGCCACCGCAAGCGAGTTGCTGGTTTGGTCGCCGCGTTGCGCTGCTCGTGGTGGCGTGTAGCGCAATCTCGACTGCGCCGGCGCACGCGCAGTATCCCGATAAGCCGATTACGTTGATCACGCCGTACGCGGCAGGTGGCTCGAGCGATCTGACGGCGCGGGTCTTTACGACTTATCTCCATCAGTATCTCGGCCAGCCGATGCTGATCAGGCTCGTGCCGGGGCAGGCGGGACAGAAAGGTACCCTCGAGGCGACGCAGGCGGCGGCGGATGGATACACGCTGGTCTATACGGATAACTACCGCGATCAGCTGCATCAATTCACGTTCCGCAACGACTACTACGACACGAACGAAGATCTGGTTTCCGTGGCGCGAATCAATTACGGCCAGATCGGGGTGATCGTGAAGGCAGGCGGACCGTATGGATCCTGGGCGGACATCGAGGCGGCGGCAAGCGCACGCCCGAGTGAGATCCGGTTTTCTCACAGTGGGCTCTGGGCGGCGCTGTTCGTGCCCGCGCAGCATATGATGCAGACAATGAACCTTCGTTTTCGCATGGTGCCTTACCGTGGCGGCGGCCCGGCTAAGGCTGCGCTCATGGCGGGCGATGTCGATTTCTCGATGGCGTTTCCCGCTACGATCGCATCGGACATCGAAGCCGGTGTCGTGCGTGTACTCGCTACCGCGGGGCCTGAGCGAATAATGGAGGGTGTACCGTCGTTCGTGGAGATCGGCTTGCCGACGACGACGGGTTACATGCACCGCATCGTCATGGCGCCGCGCGGCATACTGGATGACCGCCTGGCGATACTCCGGCAGGCATTCGTACAGCTGCAAGCTGACGAGGCCTATCTCGCTGCCATGCGGCGGCTCGGCGAGAATACCGAATACCTGGACGGTGCGGATTACGAGAACGTGCGCCTCGAGCAGCAGCGCGAGTACCACGACCTCGTGCAGGCCATTGCCGGCCGGTAGGAGCGGAAAAATCGGTACATTCCCCAGAAAAAGGGGCCCGGGCCCCTTTTTCTATTTTTTCTAGATGCCGGCGCGGTTGTTGTCCTTGACGGCCTTGTTGACGACGTTCACGGGCCATTCGCCCCGCAGTACGCGGCAGACCTCTCCCGGAGCACCGGCCTGCAGGCCAGCCATGGCTCTCTCGCTGTACCAGGCGACGTGAGGGTTGATGATGACGTTTTCGCGATCCCGCAGCGGGTGATCGTCCGTCAGCGGTTCGGGATCGGTTGTGTCGAGCGCACAGCCCGCGATGGCGCTTTCGTCGAGTGCGTTGACGAGGGCGTCCGTATCGATGATAGGGCCGCGGGAACAGTTGACGATCACGGCTGTATCCTTCATCTGCGCAAACTGATCGGCGCCGATCATACCGCGTGTCTGCGGCAAGAGCGGGGCGTGGACGCAGACGAAGTCGGACTCCCCGAGAAGCTGCGATAGTTCGACCTTCTCGCCGGGTGCTTCGAACTGCCCGGCTTCGACGAACGGATCGGAGAAGAGCACGCGCATATCGAGTCCGACCGCTGCTTTGGCGACGCGCCGCGCAATATTCCCGAAACCGACTAGCCCGCAGGTGCTGCCTGCGATCCTGAACATGGGTTTGCCGGGTGGAACTCCCCAACGGCCCGCACGTACCAGTCGGTCGTAGAAGGCAACCTTACGCACCGCTGCCATCAGCATCGCGATCGTGTGTTCGGCGACTTCCTCGATGCAATAGGTCGGATTGTTCGTGACGATAATGCCGGCCTCCGTGGCGGCGTCGAGATCGATCGTGTCGACGCCGATGCCGTAGCGGGATATTACGCGGCAGCTCGGCATCTGCGCCATGATCGCAGCCGTGATCGGACCGGCGTAGGTATTGAGCAGCGCGTCGCAATCGGTGGCTTCCGGAAAGAACTGTTCGGGATCGCTGACCTGAATCGGGACGATATCGGCGAGTTCACCGAGGATCTCATGCTCGACATCCAGCGATTCCCATACGTAATCGGTCAATACGACTTTGGCTTTCTCACTCATATTTCATCACTCCATTACGCCGTCCAACGGACGATTCCCGCGACGCCATCGACGGCAACCATGGATCCATCCGGGATGGAACGGGTTGCGTCGAGTACGCCGAGTACCATGGGGATGCCGCGTTCTCTCGCGAGTGACGCGAGATGCGACGTGCTGCCGCCAAGTTCCGCTACTACGGCTGAGACTTGCGGTAGCATCTGGCTCAGTGCCGGCCCGGCGACTTTAGTAACGAGGACATCGCCCGGGCCGATCCGGGAGACCTCGCACTCGCAGTTCACGACGCAGGCGCGCCCCGTGCCCCAGCCGACACCTGCAGGGTGTCCCCGGAGTCGCGGTTGCTGTGCCCAGACCTCATCGAGATCGATCGTCTCTTCTTCGATGTGTAGCGGCCGTACCTGCAACAGCTTGAATCCCGTGTCGTCGAGTGACCATTCGATCTCGGCCGGCCCACCGACGACTTCCTCCGCACGCAACAGATATCCGCCGAGTTCCTTGACCCGCGCTGGCGTGAGGCAGGGTTCTTCAGCTACCGCGCGCTCTATCGTTTGTGTGCCGTGCGTACAGCCGACGCTGTGAGTCTTGCGTCCTCCCGCGATCTCCCGGATCTCACCGTCGCGGCCGAGGACGTAGCGGTCCGGCACGACTTCTCCCTGGGCGATTGCCGAGCCGAGTCCCAGCGTCGCACTGAGCAGCATCTCACCCTCAGCAGTATGGCTCAATCCGCCGCCGGAGGCGTAGGCGTGAACAAGCGGTTGGATGATCAGCGCCATCGCGGTGTCGGCAGGGTCGGCGTCGTGTGTCGCCATGTAGCGCAACGCCCGGGTCGACCAGAGCGCGCACCAGCAGGATCTCACGGCCGTCAGGAATTCACCTTCGTCCTCGAGCCCTAAGAAGCTCTCGAACTGACCCGCGAAACTCGAATCGAAGCGGTCTTCGACGAGGGCGGAAGAGCGAATGACGCCAAGCGCACCTTCCGTACTCAGGACCCTACGCCAGGTTTCAAGCAGCGGTTCCAGCAGATTCTCGGTTACTGGTTGATCGAGCAGGCCGAGCTTCATCGCGAGCGCGTGGCGTCGCGCATCAGAACCCTCGGTGGAAAACACGGCTCGTGCCGTCTCCTCGAGGCCGAGTGCTCTCAGCTGGATACGATAGGCTTCGGCGTCGAGGCAAAAGCCGCCCGGAACGGGCAGGCCCGCCTGGCCGAGGGCCGCCAGGTTGGCAGCCTTGGGTCCGAAGCGATCCGCGTCCATAGCCTCGGGGGCACTCAGCGGAATGACGAGCCGGCGCATCTCGTGATGGTTTCCGCGTTAGACCAGTTTGCGGTCTCTCGAGTCGGGCGCGGCGTAGCCCGGTATCGGATCGACGACGGTGATCTGTTCCACAGGGAAGTTCGAGACGATCTCGGTGTGATCCGAATGCACGATTAGCATTTCTTCGATGCGCACACCCCATTCGAACGGGATGCCGTGCTGGGTCTCGAGCGCGAACGTCATGCCTTCCTGTATCTCGATCGGATGGTCGAGCGACCAGATTCTCGAGATGACGGGCGGATCGTACTGCGCGAGACCGAGCCCGTGTCCCCACAGGTTGGCTGCGGCCTGATCTTCCTCTTCGTAGCCCCAGGCTTCCTTCGCCGATGGCCACACCGAAGCGATTTCACGTGTTGTCGTGCCGGGTTTCACCTCGTTGATTGCCTTGTAGAGCCAATCGAGCGCGGTCGCATAAATGTCCTTCTGCTTCTGTGTAGGTTCAGCGCCTACGCAGTAGGTTCTGTAGTAGCAGGACTTGTAACCGTTCCAGGTCAACGCTGCGAGATCCATAAAGACAATATCGCCGGGTTTGATGATGCGGTCGGAGAAGTTACGCCAGTTGGGCCAGGTGTTTGGCCCGGACGAAACGATGACGTCCTCGACGTCCTCCATGCCGGGTATGTTATAGAGAAACTCCATGATGTGCGCCGTGACCTGATTCTCCGTCAAGCCGGGGCGCAGGAATTTCATCGTCTCCCAATGAGCGGCGTCGCCGATCGCGCCGACGATACGGAAGCATTCCTGCTCGTCGATGTTCTTGACGGCGCGCGCTTCCATCATGGGCGACATGCCGTCGGTCCAGTCGATACCTGCGTCGTCGAAAGCTTTGATGATGTTGATGTCGACGAAGTCGATACCGACCTTCTCGCCCGCGACGTTGCTCTTCTTCATCTCCTGCAGTACGGCCTTCGTAAACTTGCCGACCTGCTGGACAGAAGCCGGTCCAGCGGCGCCTTTGATCCAGGCGTAGGAGTAGCGAACGTTTTCGGGTGGAATCCAGGGGCAGTGGCGCTCGATCTGCATGCCGATGTCGCCTTGCTCGAAGATGACCGGTGGATCATCGCCACAAAGCATCGCGTAGCGTAGCCCTGGTTTTAGGCGGCACCAGCCGGGTGTAAGTGTGCTCGTTACGTAGCGTATGTTCTCGTCATACATCAGAACCAACGCACTGAGTCCAGCAGCCTTCATGCGCTCCCGGGCTCGCTCGAGGCGGTAGGTACGCAGCCGCTCCCAGTTGACGCGCTGCTGCCAGTCCATTCCCACCGTGCCAAAAGTCGCCATACCTAATCTCCCTCGGTTAATTCAATCTCAGACTGATAACAATACCGGGCGGCGAGGGGTTATCCCTCACATCCCCAGATTTGGTGTCCGTGATGTGGTTTGCCCAGCGGCTTGTTGGAATTAGACCGCCCGGGGCACACTTTAGACGGCGATCATTTTACGCCAGAGCCGGTAGGCATGGGAATACCCGCGTGTCCCGAGTCCACGGTCCGCATGCCCTTGGATACTGTGCCTCGCTTGCGCTCCCGGGACGCACTTGCAAGAATGCCACCGGTCAAAAGTCTCCTGAAGAGTGATTTCCGACGGAATCAGATTCATGCTTCCAGTGCGAAAAAAAGTCATCAATCTGTCGATCTGCGCGGTGCTGATTACGCTCATCGTGTTTCCGGGCCTGGCTCGATCCGACTGGCCCGAGCGACCGATAACTTTAGTCGTGATGTATGCGCCCGGTGGCGGAACCGACACCGTGCTGCGGACGCTTGCGGCAGAAATGTCGAATGCGACGGGTTGGCGTATCAACGTCCAGAACCGGTCCGGCGCTGCGGGCGGGCTCGCGACCCGGTATGCGCGCAACAGGCCGGCCGATGGTTATACGCTCTTGGGTGCGTCGAGCTTCAACAAATATTCCCGCGTCGCCGGCGGCAGCGATTCCCGTTCCTGGACCGACTGGTACTATATGCAGGCAGCGGCCGCGATCGGCAGCTGGGCGGTCCGGACGGATTCACCATTCCAGTCATTCGAAGATGTCGTCGCAGCAGCTCACGCGAATCCCGGCGAGATAACGATCTCTACGTCCGGTGCCGGTGGGCAGTGGCACGAACTCGCCGCAGTCGTCGCTGACCTCGCCGGCATCGAACTCAAGTACGTACCCTATGGTAGCGGCCAGCAGGCAGCTCTGGCGGGCCTCAACGGCGAGGTCGATATTGCCGGCGGCGGTGTGCACGAACACATACAGTTCGTCGACACCGGCCAATTGATCTCGTTGCAACAATCGAGCGCCACGGACATCACGACGCCGAGCGGCAAGGTCATGCCGATGCTCTCGAGTCATCTTCCCGGGGTTCGCGACCGGTTGCCGCCGAACGGAACCTATAACTTAGGGCTAAGGCGTGATACGCCGATCGAGATCATCCGTCAGGTCGAAGCTGCGTTCAGCGCGGCCGCACACTCCGATGCCTTTCGGGAGATGGTAACGCAGCGCCACTTTGTGGCCGAGTTGATGATCGGTGACGATGCCGACCGTCGCGCAGCCGAACTCGAAACCATCTCAGCGGCGACGTTCGAGCGACTGAACATTCCCGGTTCCAGGAGCGCGGCCGAACTCGGCCTGCCTGCTCCCGAAAATTTCGATGAGTGGTGGCCGCCGGAAGACTACAAGCCCTTGCCGGAACCCGCATCACTAGTGAACTAACGAAAGAAAGAACACGAGCCGCCGCCATCACCCGGCTCTGCATCCTCGACCCAGCACTATGACCGAACACGACACAACCCGCTCGGAAGCGACCGACACGCCCGCCGATAATAATGAGTTCTCCGGCGAGGAAGATACTGCCGGCCTCGCGTCGCCTGCAAAGGATTTCGGCAGCGCCGTGGCTATCGGTGCGTTGGCGATCGCCGTCATCGTCATGTCGCTGCGTCTGGACATTCCCGGCAGTGTCTTTACGGCGCCGGGATTACTGCCATTCGTCACGAGCCTGACGCTGCTGTGCATGGCGATCGCATTAGGTGTCAGGGGGGTGCGTGGGGGTGGCGCGCGTGATTTCATCGGGGCGTTTCAATGCGCCGGCGGATCGTTTATCGCGGAAGAAGAAGGACGCCGCTCGCTGCTGTTGCTCGTGATGGTCGTCGCATATGTCCTGCTGGTCGGTCTCATCAACTTCGATCTACGTTTTCCGACGCCAGTCTTCGTGTTTCAGCTATCGAGCTACGAGGTGATTTCGATTGCAACGGTCACGCTGATCATGAAGTTGTTCTGGAAGGCGCCGGTGTGGCGTTGTCTGCTTATTTCTCTGATTACTATCGAAGTCCTGGTCGCGATCTTCCGCTACGGGTTCGCCATCATCATGCCGGAGTCTTTCTGAGGCGGCCGCGTGGAAGTCTGGCCGCAAATTCTGGAGCAGCTGCTATTCATCGTGCAGTCACCGATGCTCTGGGTCGCCTGTCTGGCCGGTGTAACGCTCGGAATCCTCTGGGGCGCGATGCCCGGGCTGTCTACGACCATGGCCATGACATTACTCATCGGGCTGACAGTCGGAATGTCTCAGGCCGTCGCCATCATCTTCATGGTCGGCGTCTACACGGGCAGCGTATTTGGCGGTGCGATCTCGGCGGTACTCATTAATATACCGGGCACGCCCGATGCCGTACCGACCATGCTCGAGGGTTATCAGCTCGCGAAACGAGGGGAGGGTGGGCTCGCGCTCGGTACGGCAATCTCGGCGTCGTTTCTCGGAAACTGGGTCGGGATCATTCTGCTCATCGTGTTTATTCCCGCAGTGCTGTTTCTCGCGTTGCAGTTCAGATCATGGGAAATGTTTCTGCTCTCGCTCTGGGGCATCGCCATTTGCGGCTCGATGTCCTCGATGGACATGCCGCTCAAGGGGTGGATCTCGGGTTGGCTCGGTCTATTGGTGTCATTCGTCGGGCTCGATGCGATTCACGGCGTCTCGCGCTTCAGCTTCGGCTCCTACAATCTCGACGATGGCGTGAGTTTCATCCCGGTTCTGATCGGCCTGTTCGGCCTGGCAGAAATTCTCCGCGTCTTGCCGCAGAAGTCGCCGTCGATAATCCCGTCGGACGTCGGCCGCGTACTGCCGTCTCTGGGCACGCTGGTGAAGTACGTTCGTCCGAGCCTGCGCTCCGGGCTTATTGGCACCGTGATCGGCGCGATACCGGGCGCGGGCGCGAACGTCGCTTCGTTTTTCTCCTATGATGTCGGGCGGCGGTGCGCCAGCGCGGAAGAGAAGAAGAAGTGGGGCAAGGGCAGCTACGAGGCGATCGTCTGCTCCGAAGTCGCCAACAACGCCAACGTCGGTGGATCGATGTTGCCGACACTGGCTCTGGGCATACCCGGTAATGCTGCTGCCGCAGCAGTGCTTGCGGCGTTGGAACTCAAGAACGTTGTGGTCGGGCCGTTGATTCAGGTCGAGAATCCGGGGCTGATTTTCTATATCTATATCGGCCTTGTCGTGGCCAATTTCTTCATGTACGGCATGGCCATCGCATTGATCAAGCCGTGCGTCAAACTCTTCAGCCTTCCCAAGACACTGCTGATGCCGTTGATTCTGCCGATCTGTGTGCTCGGCGCGTTCGCCGTAAATCTGAATTACTTCGACGTCTATGTCATGTTGATCTCCGGATTAGTCGGCTACATTCTCCATCTGCTAGGGTTTCCGCTCGCGCCGATCGTGCTCGCGGTGATCCTCGGGCCGCTGGCGGACGAGAATCTGCGCCGGGCACTCCTCGTGTTCGAAGACGTCGGCGTGCTCACGGTCCTCTGGGAGCGAAAACTCGGGACCGTGCTGTTACTTGTCGTGCTATACACTTTCTATGACGGAATATTTAAACGTGGAAAATCGAGAGCCTAAGGTCTTATGTCGGTAGGAAATCTGGAAAGAATCGGTCTCGCGGTCGTTGGCTGCGGGACGATCGGTCGTATCAGGGCGGGATTCGCGCGGCAATACCCGGGCGTTGAGTGGCTCGGGCTCTGTGACATCAAAGAAGACCTCGGCAAGCAGCTTGCCGAAGATACCGAGGCCGACTTCTTTACGACCGATGTGTGGGAGCTTCTCGACAGGCCCGAGGTCAACGCCGTCATGATCCTGACAGAGGAAAGTCGGCATACTGAGCCGACGCTCCTGGCGGCAGAGCGAGGTTTCAAGCTCTTTATCGAAAAGCCTCTGGCGACCGATCCCCGCGAATCTGCGCAGATTCTCGAGGCGATCACGGACGGTGGCCTGGACGCTTGTGTCGGTTATACGCAGCGATTTCGCCGGCGCTTCCTGACGATCAAGGAGCGGCTCACGAAAGGTCAGATCGGCGAGGTGCATTCCGTCGTCACACGTGCCTTGATGAACCGCATGGTGCCGATTGCGACGATATCGAAGACGAAAGAGCGTAAGAACCTCACGCCGATGGTCGTCTCCGGCACGCACAGCCTCGATATGTCGATGTGGCTCATGGAGGGGAAGACACCGGTCTCCGTCTACGCGCGCTCGACAGACAAAGTGCTTGCAGATCTAGGGACCAAGGATTCGACGTTCGGCCTCTTCACGATGAGTGATGGCACGATTTTCTCGATGAATATCAGCTGGGGACTGCCCGTGGCGTGGCCCGGATCGGTTTATGGCTTGGAGATTGGCATCGTCGGTACGAAGGGCGTCATCGACGTCGATGATACGCATCGCGATCTTGTGCTCGCGACCGAAGAGAAGCTGCCCGCGGGGTACACGACGGAGAATTTCCAGCCGCCGATGGAGAGGCATGTCGACTTCCTGACGAGTTACCCGCCGGGAGATATCTGGAATAACCAGCTCTGGGGGCCGATGAAGGAGGAGACGATCTCCTGGTTCACGCGCATCATGATGGGGATAGAGACGCCGCATGCCTCGGCGGCGGATGGGCACCGGAATCTATTGCTAACGATGGCGATGGATCGATCTGCGAAACTCGGTAAGGAGTTGCCGCTGCCGATAACCCCAGAAGAATTCGATGACTAGGATGAACCGAGATTCCTGGGTGGATTGCGAATGGTGGCTACCTTGGATATGTTGATGACCGTAGTTCATTAATAGCTTTCAGCTTGCGCTAACATCATCGGCACATATGATTTTGGTCAAAGCGATCCCCGTTTCAGCACTATTAGCCGTCGTGACGCTCGCGGGTTGCATGTCCGCGCCGCCGCAGTCTCAGGAAAATCTGTGCGCGATATTCGACCAATATCCCGAATGGTATGACGCAGCCAAGGAATCCGAGGAGAAGTGGGGCACGCCCCCGCACATTCTGATGTCCTTCGTAAAGCACGAGTCGGCTTTCCTCGAGAACGCGAAGCCGCCTTGGAACTGGTTCCTGTTCATTCCCCTGGGACGCGCATCATCGGCGGAGGGATATGCCCAGGCTCAGGACGAGGCTTGGGATGAGTACCAGGACGAGAACGGTGGCCTGTTCAAGAGCCGCTCGGACATGGAGGACGCTCTGGATTTCATCGGCTGGTACAACCACAAGAGCAGTGAGGCCCTCGGCATTTCTAAATGGGATCCCAAGCGCATGTATCTCGCCTACCATGAAGGCCGCGGGGGATACGCTCGCGGCAGCTACAACAGCAAACCGGAGGTAGTGGGTCTCGCCGATCGCGTGGACTGGCAAGCAAGGGAATATGGCGCTCAGCTTCGCCAGTGCGAGGATCGTTTTCGATGTCGGCGCTGGTATCAGATCGGGCCGTTCTGCAGTGCCTGATTCTTCCCTCGGGCCCGCTACGCTCTCGGGAATCGGGTTTCCAGGGCTTGCTTGAGGAAATTATCGTGGCCGCGCAGTGGGGAGGCTGAACGCCCGAAAGCATCTAGTGTTCGCCGTCACGTTTTGACGACGGTTATTGAGAATCTCATCGACCGCTTTGGAGGTGACCGTGATATCCAGAATCGCCTTTCTTTCGATAGCATTTGTTCTCATCGCTTGCAGTGAAAGCGATGCGCCTTCGGCCCCGCCAAGCGTGTCTCAGCTCGAAGCTTCCGCCCCCGCCGCACAAGAGACCGGGGGCGAACCGATTCGGCTAGCTCAATCTTCGCCGTCCGTTGCGCCCCCAGACAGGAGCGAACCGGTCGGCGAGCGCCGCTTTAGCGAAGGTACGCACTATGTTCTCTTGACCTCACGGCAGCCTACGAGCACGGACGGCGACAGGGTCGAAGTAGCCGAAGTGTTCATGTACAGTTGCCCGGCCTGTTTCTCTTTCGACCCGTACATAGAGAATTGGAGTCGGGGCAGAGCTGGTTACGTCAATTTCGTGCGTATTCCCGCAGCATGGAATGCCGTTGCCGAGTTGCACGCGCGGGCGTATTACACGGCTGAAGTTCTAGGTAAGCTGAAGGAAATGCACACGCCGTTCTTCCGTGAGTTTCATGTGAATGGCAACTATCTCGATACCGAAGACAAACTCATCGACTTCTTTGCTCGACTCGATGTAGATGAAGAGACATTTTCGAACTCGTTCAATTCGTTCGCCGTACATACGAAGCTTCAGCGGGCGAAGGATCTCATCGCCCGCTATCGTGTTTCCGAGACTCCCAGCGTTGTCGTTGACGGCAGGTACCTGACTCGCGGCGCGCTGGCCGAGTCGTACGACACGTGGTTCGACATCATCGACGAGGTTGCGGCGGTGGAGTGGGCCGCGAGATAACGCGCTCTTGGTAGGGGTTATTTGATAGCGACCGGGTTCAGCGGCGAGCCGACGCCGCCCGTTACCGGTAGCGGCGGCGCGCAGAAGAAGAACTCGTAGACGCCGTCATCCGAGCAATCCTCCGCAAGTTCATCGACGACGAAGATTTCGCCCATCGTAATACCGATCATCGGGATCACGACCCAATGCCAAGGTTGTTGCGCCTCCGTCGTTTCGTTCGGTCGCACTTCACAACCCCAGGTGTCGCAGCAGATCGCGGCGATCTCCTTTTCGTAGATCCACTCGGCCGTCTCGAACGCGAGCCCAGGCGCGTCGCCGCCGGCGTACCCTCCCCATTCCCCGGCATGTTGGCGCTGGCCGAGCATGCCCGTGCGAACGATGACGAAATCTCCGCGGCGAACTTCTACGCCCTGAACCTCCGCGGCCTCGTCCAGATCGGCGTTCGTGATTGCCATACCTTCATCGAGTGACTCGACGCCGGCGTGCTTGGCGACGTCGAGAAGTACGCCGCGTCCCGCCATCCGGTCTTTAACTTTCTCGATGCCGTTTTTCTGAGCGCCATTCGTATCGACGAGCTTTGCGTCGTAACCGTTCCACATCTTGTCATCGTAAAAGATATGCCCGAGCGCATCCCATTGCGTGCCGCACTGTAGCGGTAATGACACCATGTCGTCGGCGTAGCGAAACTTACCTTCGTCTTGATTACCCGCAACCGCATCCGTGCCGGTCGCCAACATCGTGTGAATCGGGTTGAAGCGGTTGCCCCAGAGCGCTTTCTGTGGCCCGTCCTTATCGAAGTTGAGACCTAGAGAAAATACTTTGCCTTTTCTAATGAGCGCGGCCGCGGCGACGACGTCTTCCGGGGTAATGAAATTCAGCGTGCCGGCCTCATCGTCGGCGCCCCAACGACCCCAGTTTTTACACTTCTCCGCTGTTTCGCGGAGAATGGTCATGTCGAGTTTGCCCTCGCTATAGTGTCGCGGCATAGTGCTTCCCTTCGGTCAATCTTTAGGATTTGTATTAATGTTTGTCAGCATTACGGTGGATGCCTCATTGGATGTCAACCGTCGGCGAGCCCAGTCGAGTGTGTTGAGGCGCGGCCGATGAACTCCCCCGACGACGCCGTTCTGAAGACGCCATCCATGCGCCTGGACGGCCTCACGGCCGTGGTCAGCGGTGCAGGTCGGGGCCTCGGGCGCGCGTGCGCGTGCGCGTTGGCCGAGGCGGGCGCGAGCATGGTGCTGGTCAGCCGCACGCAGAGCGAACTCGATGCTGTCGCCGAAGGCATAGCGGCCGAAGGCGGCACGGCGTCCACGCTGATTTGCGACGTCACCGACACTGGGCAGATAGCCGCGACGATCGGCGCGCTCGATCGGGTCGACGTTCTCGTCAATGTCGCGGGCACGAACTACCCCGAGCCTCTGGAGGCGGTGACAGAGGAACACTTCGACCGAACGATGGCGCTCAACGTCAAGGCGACGTTCATGGTGTCGCAGGCGGCAGCTCGGCGTATGGAAGCGGGCGGTCGAGGCGGCGCCATCATCAACGTGTCGTCGCAGATGGGACATGTCGGCGCGCCGAATCGAACTGTCTACTGCGCCTCGAAACATGCTGTAGAGGGGATGACGAAAGCCATGGCCGTGGAACTCGCACCGAAGAAGATTCGTGTCAACTCGATCGGGCCGACATTCATTCTAACACCACTGACGGAACCCTTCTTCGAAGACAAGGCTTTCAGAGAGGATACGCTCAGGCGGATTCCGCGCGGCGAGGTGGGCGAGCCGCAGGACGTCATGGGTGCCGTCGTGTTTCTCGCATCGCCGGCCGCGGCGTTGGTTACGGGTGCGGCGCTTCTCATCGACGGCGGTTGGACCGCCTGGTAGCGTAATAAAGGGGCCGGAAAAAGGGGCCGTGTCCCTTTTTCCGTGTAATCGCGTCCGGTTCCGCTTTACTCCGGAAAAAAGGGACACGGCCCCTTTTTCCTGGTGACCACGCGCGTGTCGTCGTTAGTGCTGAGCCGTGTTCAGACCGGACAATGACCGCTCGCGGCCGACGAAGTTCTGCAAAGCGAGTTCGTAGTTCTGGCGTGCCAGTTCATGCGCTCCGAGCGACAGATACGTGTCCGTAAGAAGCTCAGCTGCCGGCTGTACAGGCTGCGCCGGGCCGTACTCCGGCGGCATGCTGGCCTCGAGCTGCGCGGCTTCCTCCATGAGAGCGAGCGCACGACCCGAATTACCGGCGTCGAGTTCGATCTGACCTTCGAGCGCGAGGTGCAGTAGACGCGGCGAAATCGGTGCTGCCGTATATCTGGAAGTCACGGGCATCGGCTGCCCAAACACTACCGGCCAGTCCAAGGCTCAGAATGAGGCCTAGACAAGAATTCGTCTTCATACTCTATCTCCCAAATGCACCGTGCTAATTTCCGGCTACGGGCCTGAATTTCTGGACTCGCTTACCCGTGTTGACCTCGGCCGTATATAAATTGCCGTCGCTGTCGGCCGTGAGGTTATGGACCCAGTTGAATTGCCCGGCCTGCCGACCCCCATGCCCGAAGGAGCCAACGACTTCGAGGCCGGCTCGTCGCATGATCCAGATCTTCATGTTCGCGCCATCGGCAACGAACACCCAGGTCTGCTCGGCGTCGTTCGAGAATTCGATGTCCCAGGCGGAGCCCTGGAGAGAGGTCCATGCCGCGAATAGTCCTTCTTCGACGAAGTTGCCATCCTTGTCGAAGACCTGCAGACGGTTGCCCGCGCGGTCGGCGATATAGACCAGGCCGTCGTTTGTGATGCGTACCGCATGCACGGGACTGCGGAAGGACTCGTGGGGTGGGGCGTCGACATCGTAGTCACCGAGTTCGATGTCATCGTCGGGCGGGTTACCGTAGGCGCCCCAGTGACGTTTGTACTCACCCGTCGTTGCGTCGAAGATGACGACTCGGCGGTTGCCGTAGCCGTCGGCCACGTAGACTTCATTCGTGCTTGCGTCGACGTAGACGTCAGCAGGCCGGCCGAGGTGATCCGGATCGTTACTGCCGCGGGTCTCGTTCCACTCGCCGATCTGCAACAGCCGCTCGCCGTCCGGGTTGTACTTCAGGACCACGTGATCGTTGGCGCCGTTGCCGCCGATCCAGATATTGTCTTCGTGGTCGACGAAGATCCCGTGCTCCTGCTCGGGCCAGCCGTCGGCGGGTACGTCCCATTCAGCGTTCTCCTGGTTGTAGGCGGGTCCGCCCCACGCGCGCAGCACGTCGCCTTCCCGGCTGAACTCGATTATCGATGGTGCGGGAACGCAGCAATCCGTGTGTTGAGGGTTCTGTACGGCACCTGCCTCGTGCGCGGTCAGGGTACGCGGCCGCTGAATGATCCAGACGTCGTCATCGCTGTCGATCGCGATACCGGCAACTTGTCCGAGGATCCAGTCGTTGGGCAGCGGTCTCGGCCAGGTCGCGTCGACAGTATACGCAGGCACGTCGGTCCCTTGGGCGTTGGTGACGCCCGCCCCGGCGGTATCTCCCGGTGCATCAGACGAATCAGGCGCACAGCCCGCGAGTAGCACAGACAGCGCGATCCCCTGGGTGCTAACCCCAATTTTTCCAAGATTCATCCCAGTTCCCCTTCGAGGCCGCTTCGGTGTCGGTTTCGAAATGATGACGACAAATTATTATACGCCGGATTACCGCTCGGAACGCTGCAGAATCGCGACGATAATAATTGGGGCCAGATCCCTTTTTCGCCTGAAAAAGGGATCTGGCCCCAATTATTATCGGTTACTCGGGACGGATGATGACGTTGTCGGCGACGAGCCGGTCGATGTCCGTGTCGGCATAGCCGAGTTCGCAAAGGATTTCCGTCGTGTCCTGCCCGAGCACGGGAGCGCCGTACTTGATCGACGCGGGGGTATCGCTGAACTTGACGGGGAAGCCGATCGTCTTTACGGACCCAAGGCGTCGATGGGCGGTCTCGACGACCATCTCGCGCGCTATTGCCTGCGGATGCTCGAGCATTTCGCCGACACTCAAGACCGGTCCGGCGGGAACGCCCGCGGCTTCGAGCCGCTCCAGCCAGTCCTCTGTCGTACGTTGAATAAATGCCGCCGCCAGCGCTTCGGCAAGCTCGGCTCGATGCGCCATCCGATCTTCGTTCCGCCGGAAGCGCGGGTCGTCGAGGAGGTCGGGGCAGCCGAGCACCTCGGGCAGCCTGAGCCAGGTCGTCTGGCTCGAGGCGCCTAAGGTCAGCCAGCCGTCGGACGTCTGGAATGCTTCATAGGGCGCATTCAACGGATGGGCGGAACCCATGGGAGAGGGCGACTCCCCCGTCGCGAGCGCGATTGCCGATTGCCAGAAGGTCTGGGTGATACCGGCCTCGAACAAAGACGTATCCACTCGCTGCCCCTTGCCCGTCTTCTGGCGTTCGACGAAAGCGGCGAGCACGCCCATCGTCGCCAGGATGCCGGCCGTGATGTCCGTTACGGGCGGGCCGCATTTGACGGGCGGGCGGTCGGGCCCCTCGCCCGTGATACTCATGAGGCCGCTCATGCCCTGCGCGACGAGGTCGAAACCGCCGAGTTTGGCATAGGGTCCGGTTCGGCCGAAGCCCGAGATCTCACAGTAGATCAGCCCGGGATTGTCCTGGCGCAGCTCGTCGTAACCCAGGCCGAGTCGCTCCATGGTTCCCTTGCGGTAATTCTCGATGACGACGTCGGCCGTGCTCAACATACGACGCAAGATCTCCTTGCCCTCCGGTGCCTTGAGGTTAACGGCGATACCGCGCTTGTTGCGGTTCATCATCATGAACGCGGCCGGCTCGCCGTCGATGTCGGGGGGCAAAAAGCCCCGCACTGTGTCGCCATCAGGCACGCGCTCGACCTTGATGACGGCCGCGCCCATATCCGCGAGCATCCGGCCACAAACGGGGCCTGCCATGATGTGGGCGAGTTCGACAATGGTCAGACCCGCCAATGGTCCGCTAAGCGTCGTGCTCATCGGTCAGCGTCCTTTGAAGCCCGGCCTCCTCTTCGCGAGAAACGCCTCGTAGCCGATGCGATAGTCTTCGGTGTCGTAGGCGGCGAAGCCTTCGTCGATCTCCTCGGGCGTAAGCGGTGTTGGGTCGGCGAGACGGCGGATGAATTTCTTGTGCCAGCGATTCACGAGTGGCGCGCGCGCCGCGATTCGCCGCGCCAGTGCGTAGGCCGTATCGACGAGTTCGTCGTCCGGCGTCACCTGGCTGACGAGTCCGAGGTCGTAAGCTCGTTTCGCACCGAAGACGTCGCCGCCCAGCAGGATTTCCAGCACACCCGCGGTGCCTGCGATATCTTTCAACGTCTTCACTTCCGCGTAGGACATCGTGAGCCCGAGACGATTGATCGGCGCGCCGAAGCGGCTCGACTCGGCGCAGAGGCGTAGATCGCAGACGCTCGAGAGCTCGAGTCCGCCGCCGACGCAAACGCCTCGTATAGCCGCGATGGTCGGATGCCGGCACCGGCGGATCGCGGTCAGGCCTGTCTCGATGATCTCGCCATACTTCCGGACCTGCTCGCGTGTGTTGCGGTGTTTCTCGAATCCGGCGATATCGGCGCCCGCCGAGAACGCGCGCTCGTCGGTACCCCGAATGACGACGCAGCGTATCGCGTCATCGTCGTGTAACTCGACGACGAGTTCGCCGATACGGACCCAATGCGGCAGGTCCAGCGCGTTGAGTTTGTCCGGCCGGTTCAATACGAGCGTCGCGACGGCGTCGTCGATCTCTACGTAGACAGGGTCAGTCATTTCGAAGGCACCCGGCCTAGGCCTTGAGGTAGTCCAATGCCGCGGTAACCCCACCCGTCGAGTGGGCGATTCCAGCTGCGTCGAGGCCCATCTCGATACCGGCCAAGGTACCGGCCAGCATGAGGTCGTTGAAACTGCCGAGGTGCCCGATCCGGAAGACCTGGTCTGCCAATTTCCCGAGACCCGTGCCGAGTGACATGTCGTAACGCTCCAGAATGACTTTGCGTAGCTGATTCGCATTCACGCCCTCCGGTACGAGTACGGTCGTGACGGTGTCGCTGCTGCGCGCAGGGTTTCGGCAATAGTTTTCCAGGCCCCAGGTGGAGACAGCGCGCCGGGTCGCTTCCGCATGCCGCGCGTGGCGCCCATAGATATTCTCCCAGCCTTCAGCCTCCATCATCGATAGCGCTTCGCGTAAGCCGAAGAAGAGATTGCTGGCCGGCGTATACGGGAAGAACCCGGTGTCGTTCGACGGCAGGGCATCTTCCCAGCTCCAGTACGACTTCGGAAGCTGCGCCGCCTTACTGGCGGCGATCGCTTTCTCACTGATGACGTTGAACGACAACCCCGGCGGGAGCATCAGGCCCTTCTGCGAGCCGGCGATCGTGACATCGACGCCCCAGTCATCCTGCAGATACTCGATAGACCCGATGGAAGAGACGGCATCGACCATTAATAGTGCGGGATGACCAGCGCCGTTCATCGCTTCGCGGACAGCCGGGACCGGGTTCGTCACGCCCGACGACGTCTCGTTGTGGACCAGCATCACCGACTTGATCTCGTGCGCCGTGTCTTCTTTCAGTTTGTCCTCGACGGTGTTGGCATCGACACCCTGCCGCCAGTCGCAGGGGATGATTTCGACGTCAAGCCCGAAACGCTCGGCGATGGTTTGCCAGCTCCCTGCGAAGAACCCGCTGTCGAACATCAGGATCTTATCGCCCGGGGATAGCGTATTCGTGATCGACGCTTCCCAGCCGCCCGAGGCTGAGCCCGGGTAGATCAGGACCGGGTCGCTCGTATTGAAGACGCGCCGCAGTCCCGGAAGGATCTCGAGTGTCAGCGCCGCGAATTCCGGACCGCGGTGATCGATTGTCGGTTGCGCCATCGCGCGGAGTACGCGATCGGGAACATTCGTCGGTCCGGGTACTTGCAGAAAGTGCCGGCCGCTGCGGGGAGTGTCTGATCCGTTATTGCCGCTCATCTCAGATAGGTGCTCGATTATCGGGAGGGTAGAATAGTACGGATGCGCTGCCCTAAACCCAACCATCAGTAAGCGTTTATATCGCCGATGCCCCGGGAATCCGTTAATGGGAGCGACTCTCTGCTAGCTGCGCAACTCCGCCGGGAGCTTGAGGGCGACGTCTTCTTCGACGCGTACAGCCGCGGCCGCTACAGCACGGACGCGTCGATGTATCAGATCCAGCCTCTCGGGGTGGTCGTGCCGCGCCGCCACCAGGACGTTCTCTCAGCCATCCAGATTGCCGCCGAACACGACGTGCCCGTGCTGCCGCGCGGGGCGGGAACGTCCCAAGCCGGACAGACGGTCGGCGAGGCGCTCGTCATCGACGGGAGCAAGCATCTGACGTCTGTCAAAGTCTTCGACCCAGCCGACCGAAAAGTCACCGTCGAGCCCGGCATCGTGCTCGACGAGTTAAATCGCTTCCTCAGGCCGCACGGACTGTTCTTCCCCGTCGACGTGTCTACCTCGAGCAGGGCGACGATCGGTGGGATGGCGGGAAATAACAGCGTTGGCGCTCGTTCGCTGCATTACGGTCATATGGTCGATAACGTCCTGGGGATACAGGCGATCCTGGCTGACGGCGTCGAACTCGATCTATGCGCGAGTAACGGCTTGGAAGCGAGCGGCGGTGACCGGAGCAACGGAGGCGGCCGGATCGAGAATCTGACCGCCGAGATGCGGCGCCTTTACGAGCGCAACGCCGACGAAATCGCACGGCGCTATCCGCAGGTTCCGCGCAACGTCGCCGGCTACAATATCAATCGTCTCGGAGGCAACGATCTCAACCTCGCCGAGTTGCTCGTCGGCTCCGAAGGCACGCTTGCATGGTTTAAGCAGCTCGAACTCGCGCTGCAGCTGATGCCGCCAAACAAGGTACTCGGCGTCTGCCACTTCCCGACCTTTAGGGCGGCGATGGAGTCGGCGCAGCACATCGTCACGCTTGATCCCGCCGCGACGGAGTTGATCGACCGAACCGTCCTCGATCTCGCCGCCGAGATCCCGGCATTCAGCTCGTCCTTGAAGACATTCATCAAGGGTGAGCCCGCGGCCGTGTTGCTCGTCGAGTTCGCGGGTGAGGATCGCGACGAGCAACTGCGCAAGCTGGATCGGCTCGAAGAGCTCATAGGCGATCTCGGCCTGCCCGACTGTGTGCTTCGGGCAGAGCACACCGACCTTCAACAGTCGATCTGGTCGCTGCGCAAAGCGTCTCTGAATATCGTCATGTCGATGAAGGGCGATGGAAAGCCGATCTCATTCATCGAGGATTGCGCAGTTCCGCTCGATAAACTCGGCGAGTATACACACCGGTTGACCGAGGTCTTCGAGCGGCACGATACGACCGGGACCTGGTATGCGCACGCGGGCGTCGGCTGTCTGCACGTGCGCCCGATCCTGAATCTCAAGGAAGACACCGGAGTCGCCAAGCTGCGGTCGATCTCGAACGAGGCCCATGATCTGGTGCGGGAGTACAAAGGATCCCATTCGGGTGAGCATGGCGACGGCCTGGTTCGATCGGAGTTTCTTGAGCCATTTCTCGGGGCACAGATCGTCTCGGCGTTCAAGGAAGTCAAGCAGAGTTTCGATCCAGACGGCCGCTTCAACCCCGGCAAGATCGTCGATCCACGGCGCATGGACGAGCGGGAGATCATGCGATATCCGGCCCGGTATCAGCCACAACAACGCGCCGATGCCCTCGACTGGTCCGACTGGGGCGGCTTCTATCGTGCGACCGAGATGTGCAACAATAACGGCGCCTGCCGGAAGAACGATGCTGCCGTCATGTGCCCGTCGTATCGAGTCACGCACGATGAGAAGCACGCAACGCGCGGCCGGGCGAATTCGCTCCGCCTGGCGCTCACGGGGCAACTCCCCCCGGACGCGCTCACGTCGCAGGAACTCTTCGAGACGATGGATCTCTGCGTCGGTTGTAAAGCGTGCAAGCGCGAGTGCCCGACCGGTGTCGACATGTACCGGATGAAGATCGAGTTTCTCAACGCGTACAAGAAACGCTGGGGGCTCACGCTGCGCGATCGTCTCATCGCCTACTTGCCGCGTTACGCGCCCTGGGTAGCGCGTCTGCCATGGCTCGCTAACGCGACTAACCACGGGCCGTTGCTGCCGTGGCTGCGCGAGCGGCTCACGGGTTTCACCGCGAAACGGGCACCGCCTTCATGGCGGCGCGATATCTTTCGGGGTGGCGGTGACTTTGCCGAGGCCGGGGCCGAGGTCGTCCTGCTCACCGACACATTCAATACCTACTTCGATCCCGAGACCGCGCTCGCGGCGGTTAACGTACTCACAGCTGCAGGTTATCGAGTCGTGACGCCACAACCCATCGATCGGGGCAGGCCATTATGCTGCGGTCGAACATTCCTCGGCGCCGGCTTGACCGAGGCAGCGAAATTCGAGGCGCGCCGCGTCCTTGAAACGCTCGCGCCCTATGTTGAGCGCGGCGTGCCGATCGTCGGACTCGAGCCGTCCTGCCTGCTGACATTGCGCGACGAGTTCGAGGCCCTTCTTCCCAGCGAGGAGACTACCGCACTGGCCGGCTGCGCGATGCTGTTCGAGGAGTTCCTGGCAAGCGAGAAAGAGGCGGGGAGGGTGAGCCTGCCGCTCAAGCCGCTCGAACAGAAGCAGGCGATGTTGCACGGACACTGTCATCAAAAAGCCTTCGGCGTCATGTCGAGCGTGGAAGAAGTCCTGCGCTGGATACCGGGCCTGGACGTGAAGTTGATCGACTCCGGATGCTGCGGAATGGCGGGGTCTTTCGGCTATGAGGCCGAACACTACGACGCTTCGATGAAGATGGCCGAGATCGGCCTGTTACCGGCGGTCCGGGAGGCGGGCGAGGACGTGCTCATCGTCGCGGATGGTACGAGTTGCCGATCGCAGGTCAAGGATGGTGCGGGTCGCGATGGTTGGCATGTCGCCCGCGTCCTCGAACTCGCTCTCGAGTGAGAGCCAGTCAATTGACCCGCCCTCGGGGCGCAAGTTACGATTCTCGGATCTTTCACACACGGAGAAACTCGCATGATTCGTTTCAGTCCGTTAGTTGTAGCCGCGCTGCTTCTTGCTGACGCCGCGTCGGCCCAGCAGTCCGGCGGTATGGGCATGGGTGCCGCCATGGATATCCGTTTCAACGAGGTCGTACCCGGTATCGGCGAGCAGATTCCCGATGTCACGATCATCGACGACCAGGGCAATCCTGTAAGCATGCGCGAGTTGGTCAGCGGGCACTACTCGGTAGTGACGCTCGGCTGCCTCACGTGACCCCCTTTCCTACGTAACGTCCCCAGTTTGGAGACGGTCAAAGTAGATTATGCGCCCAAGGGTGTCGAGTTCTATTACGTATATAAACCCTTGGCCCACCCCGAGTACAATAACTTTGTCGTTCCGGTCACTCTCGAAGAGCGCCTCATGCATGTCGCGGAAGCCCAGCGAATGCTCGGCTCGAGTATCATCTGGCTCGCCGACACGATGGATAATGTCTGGCACGACGTCATGGCGAATACACCAAATGGTGAGTTGGTGTTGGACCCTGACGGCCGTGTGGTTGCACGTCGGACATGGAGCGATCCTGTGGCGCTGCGTGAAGATATGGAGCGTCTGATCGGTGCGGTAGACCATCCGACGGCGGTCGCCGATCTGGATCTCCCGACTCAGCCGCCACCGCCGACGGTCGCGAAGGGTATCGTTCCGCGCGTCGAACTGCCGCCGACGATGGTGTCGATTCAAGTCGATGCGGATTTGGAGTCGACCGACATTCCCTTCTACGTGAAGGCTCGCGCAGAGGCCGATCAGGAACTAAGGGAGAACGGTGTCGGTACGATGTACCTGGGCTTCCATCTCGATCCCCTGTACCGCGTTCATTGGAACAACGAGGCCGGTCCCGTGCGGTTCAACTTCTCCGTGCCTGACGGTGTGACGATGACGCCATCGAGCGGTGTCGGACCCGATGTCGAAGAGGCCGCGGATGCGGATCCGCGAGAGTTCCTGATGCAGGTGGATGCCAGGGAACTCGACGGCCCGTTGGGTCTCGAGGTTTTCTACTTCGCATGCGACGATGCGTTGACCTTCTGTATTCCGGTCACGCAGAACTATCAGATTCACCTAGAGCGGGATAATCACGGCCGTACGATTCGTACGGGCGCCGATAACCGGCCGCTTGCCGGGCGCGTCCCTCCGGGTTGAGTTGACACGGTACCCGCGGGTGGACCGATCCGCCCGCGGGTTCCTGACGCAATAAAATCAATAACTTAGCTTTAGGTGCGAACGCTCGCGCGTCAACCAGATCGAAGCAGTACGGGCATTCCGGTAGTAAACTAGCTGACCCGGATAATTTGCTCTACACGCTATGTCCAAGGATCTGCTGAAGAAATTACCGGCAATCGACAAGTGGCTTGCCTCCGCGGGCGGCCAGAATCTCTGTGCCGAGTTTTCGCACGCTGAGGTTGTCGGTGTGATGCGCGCACATTTGACGAGGCTGCGTACCGCGCTCACCAACGGTGGTGCGGAGATTCCGGATTTCGAGAGTCCCGAGTACTGCATGCGCCTGCGGGCCGACCTTTTCGAAGGACGTATGAGCAGTCTGCGCCGGACGATCAATGCGACGGGTATCATCATCCACACAAATCTCGGACGGGCGCCTCTCGCCGACGAAGCGATTGCGGCGATAACGGACACCGCCAGCGGTTACTCGAATCTCGAACTCGATCTCGACACGGGCAAGCGCGGCTCGCGTTATCAGCATCTCGAATCCCTGCTGACGCGTCTCACGGGCGCCGAATCCGCTGTCGTCGTCAATAACTGCGCGGCGGCAGTCATGTTGGCGTTGAGCAGCATCGCCAAGGGCGGCGAGGCGATTATCTCGCGGGGTGAACTCGTGGAGATTGGCGGATCCTTCCGTATGCCCGACGTCATCGCACAGAGCGGCGCGTGCATGATCGAGGTTGGCACGACCAACAAAACCCATCTCGGCGATTACGCTGCGGCGTTGACGGAAGAGACGCGGGTACTACTCGCGATTCATCCCAGTAACTTTCGCGTCGTCGGCTTCACGGAGAAGCCGGCATTGAGCGAACTCGCGAAACTCGCACACGAGAACGACCTGTTGCTCATGGAAGATCTCGGCAGCGGCAGCCTCATCGATCTCTCGACGTTCGGCTTGAACGCCGAACCGACGGTTCAGGCCAGCCTCGCCGCCGGCGTCGATCTCTTGACGTTCAGCGGTGACAAACTGCTCGGCGGTCCACAGGCCGGAATTCTCCTGGGACGTGTGGACCTCATCGGTTCCATCAAACGCAACCCATTGCTGCGCGCGTTGCGTATCGACAAGCTCTCGCTGGCGGCTCTGGCCGCCACGCTCAGACTGTATCTACCGCCGAACGATCCGCAGGAGAAGGTTCCCGTGCTGCGCATGATCAGCGAGTCTCAAGCGAGCGTCGGAAGGCGTGCATCGCGTCTGTTGCGGCAGGTCAAGAAGATT
>PVBE012081803.1_pt1 | contig 92695 bp, 97 predicted proteins | sample 1631181 | NCBI WGS metagenome assembly PVBE01 (sample SAMN08397723, study PRJNA350692) | Marine metagenome, whole genome shotgun sequencing project. | isolation source: water | place: Pacific Ocean | collected 2012-04 | reverse complement strand
CGTCTCGCTGGCCAGTGCCGCGGCCTGCTCGATGGAGGCGACGCCGGCGATCCGCTGGTAGAGGTTGAGCCGCGCCTCGATCTCCTCGACGTAGGGTTCCGGGATGAAGGCGGAGACGGGGAGGTCGATCACCCCCCGTCGGGTAGGGGTGAGGTCCTCGGGCGCTCGCCCTTCTTGGGCGGCCTTCATTGACTCCACGGCGTCGGCGAGCATCTTCGTGTAGAGGTCGAAGCCGACGGTGGCGATCTGCCCGCTCTGCTCCGCGCCCAGCAGGTTGCCCGCGCCGCGGATTTCGAGATCCCGCAGCGCCACCTGGTAGCCGGAGCCCAGTTCGCTGGCCTCGAAGATCGTCGAGAGCCGCTGCTGCGCCACCTCCGTGAGGATGCGGTCGCGGGGGTGCAGCAGGTAGGCGTACGCCTGCTGGAGACTGCGTCCGACGCGCCCTCGGAGCTGGTAGAGCTGCGAGAGACCCAGTTTGTCGGCCTGGTCGATCACGATCGTGTTCACGTTCGGGATGTCGAGGCCGGACTCGATGATCGTCGTGCAGATCAGCACGTCGAATTCACCGACCGCGAAGCGCTCCATCACGCGCTTCAGCAGGCCCTCCGGCATCTGCCCGTGGCCGACCACGACGCGGGCATCCGGCACCAGCTTGCGGACGCGCTCCGCAAAGTTGTCGATCGATTGCACGCGGTTGTGCAGCAGGTAAGTCTGGCCGCCGCGTTCGATCTCGAACAGCAGCGCCTCGCGTACCATCGCGTCGTCCCACTCGGAGACGTAGGTGTGGACGGCCTGCCGGCCCTCGGGGGGGTCGTCCATCGTCGACATGTCGCGGATGCCGGTCAGCGCCATGTGTAGCGTGCGAGGGATCGGCGTTGCCGACAGCGTCAGCACATCGACCTCCAGCCGCATCCGCTTCAGGCGCTCCTTGTGGGTCACGCCGAAACGTTGCTCCTCGTCGATCACGACGAGGCCGAGGTTCTTGAACTCCACGCCCGGGTAGAGCAGTCGGTGGGTACCGATCACCACGTCGACCGCGCCTGACTTCAGCCCGGCGAGCACATCGCGGGCCTCCGCGTCAGTGCGGAAGCGCGAGAGTACCTCGATGCGCGCGGGGAAGGCGGCGAGGCGTTCGCGGAAGGTGCGTTCGTGCTGCTGGGCGAGCACGGTCGTGGGAACGAGAATCGCGACCTGGTAGCCGTCTTCCAGCGCCTTGAAGGTGGCCCGTAGCGCCACCTCCGCCTTGCCGAAGCCGACATCGCCGCAGACCACGCGGTCCATCGGGCGCTGAGCCTACATGTCGGCCTTCACGGCGACGATCGCCTCAGCCTGATCCGGCGTCTCTTCGTATGGGAAGGCCGCCTCGAACTCGCGCTGCCACTCGCTGTCGGGGCTGAAGCCGTGCCCCTTCAGCATCTGCCTCGCGGCGTAGAGGCGGACGAGGTCGGCGGCGACGATCGTGACCGCCTCGCGCACCCTCGCGCGGGCGCGCCGCCACTCCTGCGTGCCCAGCCGGGTCAGCCGAGGTGTGTGCTCCGACGGTCCGACATAGCCAGAAACCTTCTCGATCTGGTCGACCGGAACGTAAAGGCGGTCATCGTTCGCGTAGCGCAGCTCCAGGTAGTCGCGGCCCTCGCCGTCCACCTCGCGTCTGGTGATGCCGCCGAAGCGGGCGATGCCGTGGTCGGTGTGCACGACGAAGTCGCCGGGCTGCACCTCCGCGAGGAAGCGCTGACGGTGCGAGGCCTTGCGACGCAGCCGCCTGCGCTGCTTTACGAAGCCGAAGAGTTCCCGATCGGTCGCCAGCGAGACGACGCCATCTCCGGTGCCCACGCGCCAGCCCTCCGGCAGCGCGCCCTGTACGAGGGTGATCGAACCACGCGAGGGCGGCTTGGCGACCGCCTCGGTGACCGCGACCTTGACGCCGGCCTCCCGCAGCACCTCGACGTAGCGCTGTGCCTGTTGCGTGACGACGACGACGCGGTCGCCGCGTCGGATCTGCCGCCCGACGTCGCTCGCGGCTTCGGCGAGCCGGCCTGCGTAGGCATGGGCGACGGCGAAGGGCAGTCGGAAGGCCCCAGGCTTGTCGCTCGTCGCCCAGCGCGCGAGGTCGATGTGACGCGAACGGCCGCTGAGCGCGATATCGATCTCCTGCTGGCTAGCCTGGGGCAGGGGAGCGCTGCTCAGGATTTCGCCGTGCGCGACTAACTCGTCGCGGCGCTCAGTTGCCAGCTCATCGAGGTCGGCGGCGGCCGCGGTCACCAACTCGCGCTCATCGACGATTACGAGCGCGCCGGCGGTGAAGTGGTCGAGGATCGTCGAGCTACAGGCCAGCGGACCGTAGAGCGCGGGCGCAGGCAACTCGCCTCGCTGGAGCGACCCAAGTTCGTCGCGTTGCTGCGGGGCGAGCTCGGCGCTGCCCGCTAGCCGAGCGCCGAGCTGGATCAGTTGCTCGCGCGAGGCGAACCACTCGCGCGCGGGGCCCAGGTGCACGCGCTCTAGCCGCTCCGTGGTGCGCTGGTCCTCCGGATCGAAGCCGCGGATCGAGTCGATCTCCGAGCCGAAGAACTCGATCCGCACGGGCTGCTCGCGGTCCGGCGGGAAGATGTCGAGTAGCCCGCCACGTCGCGCGGCCTCGCCGGGCGCCTCGACGAGCGGCCCGACGCGGTAGCCGGCTTCGACGAGTTGCAGCGCGAGCGCGTCCATCTGCAGGCGCTGACCGACCTCCACTACGCCGGGCCCGCGTCCGAGGTCGGCGGGCGCGATCGTGTGTTCCGCGAGCGCCTCAATCGACGCCACGACGAGCGGGGGCTGCGCGGCCGAGCCGGCGGTGGCAATCGCGGAGAGCACCGCGAGCCGTTCCCAGACGGCTTCGCCGGAAGGATCTTCGCGGGCGTAGGGCAGTTCTCCGCGCGATGGGAAGTGCATCGCGGCGTCGCCCGCCCACGCTCGCAGCTGGTCGGCGTAGGCCTCGGCCTCGGCCTCGCGGGCGGCGATCAGCAGCGTCGGGCGGCGGGAGTGACGCCAGAGCATCGCCGCGACGAGCGCCTTCGTCGCATCACCGGTGCCGAGCGTGACGCGAGCGCCGGAGTCCAGGCGTGCGTAGACCTCCGCCATCGGCGGTACGGACGCGAGCGACGTGAGCAGCGGACTGAGGTTCAGAGACCCTCGACTCGCACACGCAGACGGGGCCGCCCACGGAGGGTGGCCCTTCGCGATCGAGTCTAGCGCAGAGTGAGTCCGGCGTGCTGCGGGCTAACCACGACGGGGGTTATGGGCCACTCACTGCAACCCCCGGTTGGGGCTGCTGGTCCAGCAATCTCAGCCCCGACCGGGGTTGAACTGATTCATCGCGATGTCGACGCCGTCGCCGACCGACGCCTCGATTGCGTCGGCGGCGAGGGCGACTGCCTCGTCGATCTTCGCGCGCTCCTCGGGCGAGGGTGCGGAGAGCACCCACTGGCCAACGCGCTTCGGGTCGCGGACGGGCTCGCCGTCGTCGTAGGGGCGGTCGACGCCGATGCGGATGCGCGCGAATCCTTCGCCGCCCAGCGAGTCGATCAGCGAGCGCACGCCGTTGTGGCCGCCGTGCCCGCCGCGCTGCCGGATGCGCATCAGGCCGACGGGGAGGTCGATGTCGTCGTAGACGAAGAGCAGGCGCTCCGGGGACACACGTAGCCGGCGCGCCTCCGCGGCCGCTGGCGGGCCACTCTCGTTCACGAATGCGCGGACGCGCGCCAGGTGCAGCGTCTGACCGCCGACCTCGATCGAGGCGCGATCGACGCCGCCGTGGCGCTGCAGCTGTACGCCGTGACGGCGGGCCAGCAGTGCGATGCACCACGCGCCGACGTTGTGCCGAGTGTTGCCGTACTGCGCGCCGGGATTGCCAATGCCAATCACGAGCGCGGGTGTGCGACCGCCTGCCGTCCCCTCAGCGAGTTCAGTCTCGGAGGGTGCGGCCGGCGGGCGTTGCCCCGTGAGCGGGTGCCGCAGGCGGCTACGGAATGAGGCGAAGCGGCTTGGCATGTGGTTCATCGTCGTGCGGGGCGATTCGCGATGCAAGCTCAGGCCGGATATCAACAGCGCTGGGATGTCTGTGGATAAGTGGTGTAGCCCGGCATCGGCTTCCGCGAAGCCGCGCTCGCTACGCGACGGCGCCCTCCCGATCCTCGCGCAGCACGGCGTGGCCATCAGCGGAGCTGCGTATCGCAGCTTCGAGTAGCCCTCGGAACGCCGCGACGGCCTCATCGATCGTCGCCTCGGAGACTACGGCGTAGCGTTCGACGAACTCGCCGAGCGGGGAGGTCGCGGCTGCCGTCAGCAGGCGGTCGATGTGCCTCGCCAGCCCGTCGTCGAGCGCGCGTTCGATGCCACCGAGGTCGCTGGCAGTGATCGCCTGTAGGAGCCGGTCGAGCGATGGCACTGACTCGCGTTCGAGCACGAAGCGGACGGTCTGCGAGGCCAGTCGACCACGCTGCAGCTCGAGAGCCCGCGCCACCTGCTCGGCGGCCTCCTCCGCCTGTGCGAAGACCGCTGGCTCGCCGCCCAGCACGCCGCCCTCCGTGATCGGAGCCTCGCCGTCAGCCTCCGCAGGCAGCGCCGCGACTGCGTCGCGCGCCCCGGCGAATGCGTAGAGCGCTGCGAGGCCGGCCGGGGGGCCGAGCGCGCGGATCGCGTTGAGCCGTTCGAGTGCCACGGCTGCCTGCGAGGACTGTGCGAGCCGGGCTCGGAGCTCGTCGGCGCGGGAGCTCCGAGCCCGGTAATGCGCCTGGTAGGCGACACGGTAGCGTCGCTGCCCGGCCTGCGCGGCAGCCAGTGCGCTGATGAACGGCTTGCCGTCGAGGTAGCGCCACGGCGAGGCCTGTTCACGCAGCACGCGGCGGTCGATCGCCAGCTCCCCGTGTTCCGACCCGCTTGCGACCTCTGCCGTGGCGAGGAAGTCCAGCACCTCGCCGACCTCGCGTGCACCCTCCTCCTCGGCGATGCGTTCGGTCGCGAGCTGTTCGGCGAAGCGTTGTGGCGTCGTCGAAGACGATCCGCAGGACGCGTTCCAGCAGCTCACCGTCGAGCTCGGCGATGCCGTGCAGGATGTCGCCGTGACCGGCGACGAAGTCGCGGACGATCAGCAGTCGCCGCCGACGATCGACCGGCGTGGGGTCGGGGCAGCGCAGCGCATCGGCGCCAGCGCCCATGAACTCGTCGAGCGACGCACCGGGTCCGCGATGTGAAGGCGAGCGCGATCAGAGCGGCGCGGCGAGCGGCGCGGCCGCTGATGTGGTGGCGTACACGGCGGTCGCTTCGGCCACCCGGCGCGGAAGCATCTCAACGGCGAGCCATGCCGGGAGCGGATCGGGCGGCGGGCCCCCTCGCAGTCGCACGATGCGCACATCGGTCGCTTCACGGTCGTGGCGCTGGAACGCCTCGTCCCAGCTGTCGGCCTGGATCACTTCGACCGCGTAGACAGTTCCGTTCACATCGCGAGCGGCAATCAATTGACGGGTGAGTTCGGCCGTGGAACCTCACAGGACACATGTTCTGTCAGCACGCACGTTCTGTTATCTGATAGCGGCCTGTCACGCTGCGAGTTTGTCGCGGCCTCTCTGTCTGGTGTTGCGAGTGCGATCGGGCGACCCTATGCTTGCCGCGCCCGGAATCTGACCCACATCTGCGGGCGAACCGCATCTACCCTGAGGGAGGTGACCAGTGAGTAATCCGATAGCCGACGCCCGAGCCGATGGGCGCACTCTGCTCACCGAGGTCGAGTCGAAGCAGTTGCTGTATGACGCGGGAATCGCCGTCACGCGGGCCCGCCTCACGACCAGCGCCGACGAGGCCGCGGCGGCGGCCGAGGAGATTGGCTTCCCGGTCGTGCTGAAGATCGTCTCCGGCGAGATCGCCCACAAATCGGACGTCGGTGGCGTCGCGCTCGACCTCGCCGATGCGGACGCCGTACGCGAGGGCTACGAGACGATGATCGCGAAGGTGGCGGAGGCTGCGCCCGGTGCGGCCATCGATGGCATCTCTGTGCAGCAGATGGGGCAGGCGGGCACCGAAGTGATCGTCGGCGTCACCACCGACCCACAGTTCGGGCCGGTGATGATGTTTGGCCTCGGAGGCATCTTCGTGGAGGTGCTGAAAGACGTCGCGTTCCGCATCGTGCCTCTGGAGCCGCGCGATGCGAAGCAGCTCGTGCGTGACATCCGCGGCTACGCCGTGCTTGAGGGAGTGCGAGGGCAGGCCGGCGCCGACATCGATGCGCTGGAGCAGCTGATCCTGCTGGTCTCCGCATTCGCGTGGGAGCATCAGGAGGTCGCGGAACTGGACCTCAATCCCGTGATTGCCCGTCCCGACGGCGTGCTGGCCGTCGATGCCCGCGTCGTGCTGGCAGCCGAGGAATAGCGCGATGCCAGTCGATCCCGCCCGCCTGGAACGCATGCTCAACCCTCGCACGCTCGTCGTCGTCGGCGATAAGGGGCCGACTTTCCAGTGGCTGACGAACCAGAAGCAATTCACCGGCGACCTCTACTCCGTGCAGGTCGACCCGAACGAGATCAAAGGCATTGAGGAGAAGGGGTTTACGAACTTCACCTCGATGGAAGACGTGCCGGGCGAGGTCGATCTGGTGATCTGCGCGGTGCCGCGCCAGATCGCGCCGATGATCGTCACTGACGCGATCAAAAAGAACGTGGGCGGCGTCAGCATGTTCACCTCCGGCTTCGCCGAGACCGATGAGCCAGAGGGCATCGAGCTGCAGAAGGCGATCACGGAGATGGCGCTGGAGTCCGGCTTGCCGATCGTCGGGCCGAACTGCATGGGGCTCTACAACCGTCGGCTGGGCGTGAAGTTCACCGGTGATCTGGAGCAGGGCGAAGAAGGCGATGTCTCCGTGCTCGCGCAGTCGGGCACGCACACGATCGGGCTCTCGATGGCGCTGCAGGCCGCCGGCATCAAGGTCAGCCGCGGCATCTCGATGGGCAACGCGATCATCCTCAACGAGTGCGACTATCTCGAATACCTGCTCGAAGACGAGCACACGAGCGCGATCGCGATGTACGTGGAGGGCACGAAGGATGGCCGCCGCCTCTTTGAGCTGCTGCAGTCGGCGCGCGGCAAGAAGCCGATCGTGTTGTGGCGCGGTGGCCGATCGCAGGCCGGCGCGCGCGCGATCCACTCGCACACCGCCTCGCTCGCTTCCTCGGGCGATGTCTGGGCGGGGATGCTGCGTCAGGTCGGGGTGATCCCGGTCGACTCAGGCGACGAGGTGATCGACACGATGGCCGCGCTGGTGAACACGAAGCCATCGACGAAGAGAAACCTTGCGTTGATCGCGATGACGGGCGGGCAATCGGTGGCGATCACCGACCAGTTCGAGCGTGCGGGATTCACCGTGCCGGAGCTCTCGCAGGCGTCCTACGACCGCCTCGCTGAGTTCTTCACGGTGATCGGCGGCTCCTACCGCAACCCGTTCGACGCCGCCTCGACTGTCGGGCGCGAGGAGGAGAACCTCGAGAAGCTGCTCGACATCCTCGCGGACGAACCAGCGATCGAGGGTGGTATCGCGATTGAGGTGCGTACTCAACGCTACGACAAGGACCCCAAGTGGCTTGATGCGACGATGGACCTGCTCGATGGCTACCGCGAACGCACCGGGCAGCCCGTGATCATGCTTGCGCCGAGTGGCGGTGTGATGTCCGCGGGTGGGGCGTCCGAGGCGGCAACGAAGGCCGGCGAGGCGATCACCGGGCGCGGATACGCGCTCTACTCCAGCTTTCAGCGGGGCGCGGAAGCGCTCGGCCGCGTCGTCAGTTACTACGAGGCGCTCGACGCGGGCTAGGCTGGTTGCCAGCGTCAGCGGCGAGTGGGGAGCCTTGTGGGGAGCGCACGTTCTATCTTGTCCGCCACGGTGCCTGCGAACGTGCCCCCGGGCCGGGCCAGGGACGCCTCAACGACCTCGGACGCGAGCAGGCGGAACTGATCGCTGACGCGCTCGCAGATCGCCCGATCGAGGCGATACATGTCAGTACGCTACAGCGTGCGGGGGAGACCGCCGAGGCCGTGTTGCGGCGACATCTCAACGCGCCGGTTCGTCGTGCGCACCTGCCCCGAGAGTGCATCCCGCCGGTGACGGACGCTCAGCACAGTGAGTTCAAGGACCGATACGACTTCTGGCCGGATGAGGAGCGAGCTGGTGCCTGTGCGGGATGGCTCGACCGCGCGCACCGACGCTACTTCAAGCTCACGCGCGGCCCGGCGCGCGAGAAGGTGGTGGTCGCCCACGGCAACGCGATCCGCTATCTGGTGGCATGCGCGCTCGGTGCCGACCCACGAGGCTGGCTCGCGATGGACACGCACAACTGCGGTCTGACACGGATACGGATTGAGCGCGATCGCGGCGCGGTGCTGATCTCCTTCAACGAGACCGGGCACCTTCGGGCCGAGCTGCGGACGTTGTGAGGTGAGTTCTCTCGGGGCACTTTCCGATTGACCGGTAATACCCCTACTGGGTATCCTCAGAATCGCATATGATAACTGCCGAGCAGTCTCCAGAGCAGCGAATCTACCTCGATTGGGCGGCGACCACGCCCGTTCGAGCCGAGGCGCTCGACGCCATGCTGCCTTATTTCGCCGGTGACTTCGGTAATCCCTCAGGCCACTACGGGACCGCTCGCCGGGCCGCCGACGCGCTCGACGAGGCCCACGAGCAGGTGGCGAGCGTGCTCGGCGCGATTCCGGAGGAGGTGATCCTCACCTCCGGCGGCACGGAGAGCATCAACGCCGCGATCAAGGGCGTCGCTTTCGCCCAGAACGAGGCCGGAGCGGGCCGCCACACCCTCACGACCGAGGTTGAGCACCACGCTGTGCTGCACTCCGCTCAGTACCTCGAACGCTTCGGCTTTGAGGTCGAGTACCTGCCCGTCGACGAGTACGGACGTGTCGACCCCGCGGAGGTGGCTGCGGCGGTGCGCGAGGACACCGCGCTGGTGTCCGTGGCCTACGCGAACAACGAGGTGGGCACGATCCAGCCGCTGGCCGAGATCAGCCGCCTGGTGCGCCAGCGCGCGCTGGCACTGGGCCGCCGCATCCCGATCCACACTGACGCTGTGCAGGCCGCGACCTCGCTCTCGCTCAACGTCGATGAGCTTGGGGTCGATCTGCTCTCGCTCTCCGGCCATAAGTTCGGCGGGCCGAAGGGCACGGGCGTGCTCTACCTACGCCGCGACGTGCCGTTCCTGGAGCAGACCTCCGGGGGAGGGCAGGAGCGGCAGCGCCGCTCCGGGACGGAGAACGTCCCCGGCGCCGTGGGGCTCGCCACCGCCCTCACTCTCGCGCAGGCCGAGCGCGAGGGCTTCGCGGAACGCACCGCTGGGCTACGCGAGCGCCTGCTGGAGCGCGTACTCGATATCTGTCCCGACGCGCAGCCGAATGGGCACCCGACAGAACGGCTGCCGCAAAACCTGCACCTCTGCTTCGGCGGTGTGGAGGGCGAATCGGTGATCGATGCGCTCGATCGCTCCGGCGTCGAGTGTTCCGCTGGTGCGGCGTGTACCTCCGCGACCTGGGAGCCCTCGCACGTACTGCTCGCCATGGGCGTCCCGATCGAGCTGGCGATCGGCTCGGTCCGCATGACGACATGGCCGTCGCTGACGGAGGCGCAGATCGATTACGTCGCTCGTTGTCTCGGCGATGCCGTGGCAGAGCTGCGGGTGGTGACGACTCCGGCCCTCTAGCCTTATTCTCGGCGCAGGCCGTGCCCGCACCTCGTCAATTGCTTACGCGCTTTACAACTGCTGACCGGACGCGTTATCGTATCTACGATGTATATGCAGTTGAACAGTATCGCATCGGCGCCTCCCCATTATGGCAATGCGCGTTCGACTTCTGCCGACAGGATGCACCGGTGAATCAGTCCCCGTTCGATGACTATCTGGACCTCGTGGAAGCCGCCCGAGAGTTGGGGATCCATCCCCAGAGTCTCCGGCGCTTGATCAAGCAAAAGCGCGTGCCGGCCACGATGTTCGCAGGGAAGTACCTGATCGAGCGCGACAAGCTGGAGATGTTCAAGTCGAATTACGATCCGCGTCCGGGCCGCAAGCCGATCCGCCGTCTGCTCTAGTTCCGGCTGTTTGCCGACACAAAACGACCGCGGGACTCCCGCGGTCGTTTTGTGTACCGCGAGACGCGGAGGCTAGATCGGCGCCTCGATCTTGATGCTGCTCGAGTTGAGGTCGGTGAGGTTCAGCTCAAGCTTCACGGTGCCGCCGGCATCTTCGCCGGTTGAGGTGCCTTCGAGCACGAGACGGACGGGGATCCCGGCGTCGCGTGTGACCCAGAGTGAGATCGTCATGTTCTCCAGGTCGTCCGTCGGCAGGTCGCCATCGCTTCCGGCGTCGTCCGGGAACGCAGCCGCGAACTGTTCGGCGTCCATGTCGTAGCGCGCGGCACTGACGCCATTGACGGTCTCGACGGTCCCGGTCATCCCGGAGATCACCGCCTGCAGCGACGAGAACTCGTTGCCGCCGAGGATGTCGAGCGGGCTGAGGTCGAGCGGCAGCTCTTCGTCGCCCGGTGACTCTTCCGCCCAATCGTCGCCGAGCGAGCGCGACCACGCCTGACTGCCGATCCGGATCGTCTCCAGGTCGATCTTGAAGAAACCGAAGTCGACCTTCACCATCGACTGCTCGCGGTCGGGCGTGATCACCGCGCCGGTCAGCCCCATGGTGAGATCGACGGCGAGCGAGGATGTGGCGTCTTCGCCTGTCTCGATGCTGATCGTCAGGTCATAGCGAAACGATGTCAGCTCGTCAGCGGAACCGAGTGTGACCTCGCCGGCCGCCACCACGTCGCTGTCGCCTCCGCAAGCCACAACGGCGAGCAAGAGGAAGGACGTGAGCAGGAGGGGGACGGTTCTGAGCGGGCGCAATCTGAGTGAGCGGAGCATGGAGGGTTCCTTCCCGTACCGGGATCCACGTTGGGCAGCGTGCTCGTGATAATCAATCGGCGGGCGCCCGTCCGGACGCTAGTCGAACTCCGAGCGCGACTCGCCTTCGCGGTCGAGGTAGCGGAGCGACTGCTGGAAATCGGCGGTCGTGATATGCCCGGCTTCCCGCAGCGCGGTCAGCAGCACATCGAGGGTGATGATCGGGTGGAGGTTGATCGCCATCTCCGCGAGCCGCCGGTGCGCGCCCTGCTCACGGTCGACGAGCACGACCGCGTCCGCGACGAAGAGGCCCGCGCGTCGCAGCTGCTCTGCGGTCTCCACCAGCGAGCCCCCGCCGGCAGCCAGGTCATCGACGATCAGCGCGGTCTGCCCCGGCCGGTATATGCCTTCGATGTGCGGGCGCTCGTGGTCGTCCAGATGGGGCTCGGGACGCGCGTAGAGCAGCGGGATGCGCAGATCCAGCGAGAGCGCCGTGGCGACGTGCAGCCCGCCGATCGGGACGCCAGCGATCACATCGAACTCGGCCACCTGCTGCTTGCGTCGCACCATTGCCATTTGGAGCTCGCCCGCGATCAGCGAGGCGACCCGTGCCAGCGTGGCCGGCTGAGAGATCAGCAGCTTGGGGTTGAGATAGACGGGAGAGTTGCGCACAGTGCGGCCCAGGGAGAAGTCACCGAATTGCACGCCACCGACGCGCCACAGCTGCTCGCAGAGCCAGAGCAGTTCTTGCGGTTCCGCCGGCTGGCCACGATCGCTGCTCATGGCCGTCGCTCCCACGCTTCGGGGTTCACCAGATGCTCGGGGCGGTCGCCTCGCAGTCCTGCCAGCAGGCCATCGACGGCGAGCGCGGCCATGCGTTCGCGCGTCTGCTCCGTCGCGCTGCCGACGTGGGGCACGACGAGCAGGTTTGGCGCGCTCAGCAGCGGGTCGTCGGGCGCCAGCGGCTCGGGCGTCATGACATCGAGCGCCGCGGCAGCGATACGCCCCTCGCGCAACGCACTGGTGAGGGCGGGCTGATCGACGACGGGACCGCGAGCGGTGTTCACGAAGATGGAGTGCGGCTGCATCGCCGCGAAGACTGCGGCATCGAACATCCCCTCCGTCTCGTCCGTCAGCGGGACGTGCACCGAGACGAAGTCGGCGGTCGCGAGCAGATCGTCGAAGCTCACCTGCTCGCCGGGGAAGTCGGCGACCTGCCTGCGCCCGTGGTAGATCACGCGCATGCCAAAGGCAGCTGCGCGCACCGCGACGGCGCGGGCGATGCGGCCGGGGCCGACGATGCCCAGCGTCGCGCCGTTCACATCGTGGCCAAGCAGCCACGTAGGGTGCCACGGCCCCCACTCGCCGTCGCGCACCGCACGCTCACCCTCGCTCAGCCGCCGGGCGGCAGCGAGGATCAGCGAGAACGTGAGGTCGGCGGTCGTCTCCGTCAGCACGCCGGGCGTGTTCGTGACCAGCACGCCACGTTCGGTTGCCGCGGGGATGTCGATGTTGTCGTAGCCGACGGCCATCGTCGCGACGACGCGGACGCCGGGCGAGGCATCGAGCAGGGCGTCGTCGATGCGCTCGGTGAGCATCGTCAGCAGCCCGTCGCAACCCTCGCTGTGCGCGGTCAGTTCCTCGACCGTCGGCGGGCGCTCATGCTCCCAGAGGTCGACATCGGCGGCCTCGCGCACGCGCGCCAGCGGCTCGTCGCCGGGCAGCGAGCGGGAGATGAAGACCCGCGGACGATCGGCGCTGGTCACGCGCTAGCCACGCCGTCGCTGGTCGGGTTCTTTGCCGCCCACGAACCTCGGCTGGTAGTCGGAGACGCGGCCCTGTATCTGGGCCTGGTGCATGCGGTCATGGCGGTAGTAGGAGCGCAGCCACTGCATCACCGTCAGCTCACCGAACATCGGCTGCGTCGCCGTCCGCTCATAGTCGTCCGGCGCGATGCCAGCGATCACCTCCAGCGTGCGGTCGCGCTGCTGGCGTAGCTCCGCGGTGTGCTGTGCGACGGTCGCCTCGTGTGCTGCTTCGAGCGTGTAGGCGACCGGAGCGCCTTGCGTGCCGGTGAGGTCGGGGTTGCTCTCTGCGATCGCGCGCTCCGCCCATGCGCGGTATGAGGTCTCCATTGCGGCCACGTGCGAGAGTTGCTCCTTGATCGACCAGCCATCCTCGCCGTCGCCCTCGGCCGGTCGCGCGGCTGCGCGGTCCTCGTCGATGCCGTCGAGCAGCGCCAGCAGGGCATCGCGCTCCTGCGTCATCTTCTCGGTCAGTTCGCTGATCTGCTCCGGCGTAGCCACGAGCGCGATTGTAGCGCCGAGGCGCGCTGAGCGGGGTCGGGGAGACACCTACCGCCGCACGTCGTCATGGTTCGACTGGCTCGCCATGAGCGGGCGAGGCAGACTCACCCTCGCTGTGGCAGCACGAGTGGCAGCGGCACGCCGGACCCCATCACCTCCGTCGCGCCATCGAGGTGCATGAGGGCCACCTGGGCGCAGGTGACGGCGTCCAGCTCATCGTGCGAGACGCGGCGCTTGCGAGGGATGCCGCGGATCCCCGCCCGGTAGAGCCCGAGGCGCAGTCCGGCGACGCTCGCGCCCTTGCGGGGGATGCCCATCACGTCCTGCGCCATGCCGGGATAGACCTCGATCACTCGCTGTCCGGCCGCGAGCATGCGCTGCGAGAGCGCGATGCCGCGCAGCGTGAGCCGCACCATCGATGGCAACAGCGTGGGGAAGGGGCGGTAGCCTGCGGCGGCGCAGGCGCGGTCGGCCTCTCGCATGATCCCGTGTTCGGCGCAGGGGCAGGACTGGTCGGCGCAGCAACGCCCCTCCGGCAGCCCGAGCGAGGCGTCGATGGCGATGATCGCGGGATCGAAGCGCTCCACGATTGCCTCGATCTCTGCGTTCGTGCGGACCGTTTCGAGCCATTGGATGTGCAGCGACGGATCGAGTACGGCGATGCCGGTCGGGTAGCGTGGTCCGCTGCGCAGATCGATGCCCAATGCGACGCCGGATCGGGCACGGCGCTTTGGTACACTCATCGCTCGACCCCCTCTGCCCGGCCTCGGCCGGGATGCAGCGAAGGATAGCGAGTTGGCTGTCAAAAACGACGACGAGCCGTTTACGCGAATCGATGTGCACGAGGCGAAGGAGATGATCGACTCCGGCGACGTGCAGGTGATCGACTCTCGCGAACTCGATGAGCACGCAGAGGGACACGTCCCCGGCTCTGTCCTGATCCCGCACATGCAGACGTTGCCGGATGGCGACAAGCTGGCACGCGACAAGCCGATCCTCTTCGTCTGCAAGTCAGGCCGGCGCTCGGCGGTGGCGGCGGAGTTTGCGGCTGCGCTCGGACTGACGGAGCTCTACAACGTCGAAGGTGGCCACGACGGGTGGCGCGAAGCGGGCTACGACCTCGATAGCTAGGCTAGCCGCGGGGCTGCCCGGCACCTCAGTTCAGTCGGGATGTGTCTCCGTAGCGTCGCGACATCGCGGCCTGCAGCTCTCGCTCCATCACCGGTAGCGACTCGTCCATCAGCGCCAACGCCATCTCCAGACGGCGCGTGACGTCCAACGTCTCCAGCAGCTCCTGCCGCCTCGCCGGCTCGGCGGCGATCGCGGCACCGACGGTGTCGGCCAACTTACCTGCGTTGGCGGGGGTCTCGACCTCGCGAGCGTACTCGCCGCTGGCGATCGTCCGCAGGCGCAGCAGCGAGGCGTATCGTTCGCGCGCCTGTGTGAGCAGCGAGTCGGGCACGTCCGTGCCCTCGTCTCCGGGGTAGGAGACCTCCGCCCAGAGATACGGGCGGTCGTGGTGCAGCTCGCCGATGAGGAACCGTCGCTCGCCCTTCGCTCGTAGTTGGATGCGGCCCTCGCGGTCGGTCTGGAGCGAATCGATGCGCGCGGTGGTGCCCACCTCGTACGGTGTCGCGTCGCTCCCGACCTCTTCGCCATCGCGGATCAGCACGATGCCGAAGGGCTCAGACGCCTCGGCGCACTCGGCCACGAGCTGGCGATAGCGATCCTCGAAGACGTTCAGCTGCAGCGTCATTCCGGGGAAGAGCACGGTCTGGAGGGGGAAGAGCCGCAAGTCGGAGCCCGCCATCAGCTGCCCCGTATCAACGGCAGCACCGCCAGCGCGACGCCGGCGAGCTTGGCGAGGCCCGCGCCACGCAGCACGAGAGCGGAGTCGATACGGTCGCGGCGATCGGCGAAGCGACCGTCCCTGCCTTCGTCGACGAGGATCGTGGCCGCTTCCGTCCGGGACTCCGCCGGGACAAAGATCGGGTAGACGAAGCCGGAGGGGCCGGCCGGCCAGAACGAGGAACCCGCGGTGAGCGCGATCGCATCGTCGATGCGGATCTGCGCCTCGATCGCCTCCGCCCAGCGCTCGGCGACATCAGCCTCGTGCGCGACGGCGAGCACCATCCACGACGGCTCACGGGAGTCGGTCGAGACACGCTGCATACGGCGATCGTAGCAAACCCGGCGAGCGGGATGGCGGGCGGGACGTATGCCGGGACGTGGCTAGGCGGGCTGGAGCGCCCTCACCCGGACGCGCGGGGCGGCCGTGGCGCCGGTGGCCGTGCCGCTATCGAACGGGAAGAGCGCCATCACGGCGCCGCCATCGAAGTAGTGGGGGATGTAGATGGCGCCGGTCGCGATCCCATCGTCGAAGCGGGTGGTGATGCGTAGTTCGTGCGTGCCGTCACTGAGGACGAGGTCGTCGCCGTTGCGGATGCCGGCGGCTTCCGCGTCGCGCGGGTTGATCACCGCACTCTCCTCGCGGTGCAGCTGATCCGCCTGCTCGGAGCGCATCGACGCGCCCTCCCACGAGGTGAAGAGCGAGCGGCCCGTGAGCACGGCGAGCCCATCGCCAGCTGCGGGCGCGGAGGCGATCGACTGGTACGTGCAGGTGGCTGTCGCGTCCTCGACGATCCGCGTGCGGGCGGACGTGAGTGCGTTGTACTCCACGTAGCCAGCGACGCGTGTCGCGGCCGCGGCCATCACATCGGCGGGGCTCTCATGGTGGAAGTCGCCCTCGAGCGCGTTCCCCAGCGCGGAGATCAGTTCGATCCCGGTGCGCTCGTCGGCGCGGGGGCCGGCGGCGGCGTTGCTGCGGATGATGCGACGGTCGGCGTTGGTGATTGTGCCGGTGCGTGCGAAGAACGGCAGCTCGGCGAGTACGACGGTTGCGTGCTCCGTCGCCGTCGAGCGCACGTTGTCGATCACCACCAGCACATCGAGCGCCGCAAGTGCGGCAGCGATGTCCTCCCGACCGGGCGCGTTCAGCAGCGGGTTGTCGTCGTGGAGCACCAGCGCGCGCACTTCACGGCTCTTCGCGGCCTCGATGATCTGCGCGAAGGAACGACCGCTGTCGCCGGGGGCGATGCCCATGTCGGTCGCGCCGTGGACGTTCGCGTCGGTCGGCAGGTAGTGGAGGCTCGAAGCCGCCTCGTCGCCACGCGCGGCGATTGCTAGGTTGGCACATGCGCGCGCCTGGTCGGCAGCGGCTGCACTGCTGCTGGCGTCCGGCGCGAAGACGATGGCGAAGTGGCCCTCGGTGTCGCGTCCGGCCGTCACCGCCTCGGTCGCGTCGGCGAGCGTGTTGTCGGCTACGCCCTGCGGCGTCGCGGCGGCGAGGGCTGCGTCATCGGCGAGCGCGCGGGCCAGCGCCTGCACGGTCACGGCCTCGTGGCCGGGCGCGGGCTGGAGCCACGCGGCTGAGAAGGGCACGAGCTCGCTCCAGCGCGGGCTGACGAAGATCAGGCGCGCGCCATTCTTCTTGACGGCGTCCTTCACCCGCAGCGAGACGACCTGGTGCGACTCCTCGATGTCGCCGGCGACCACGACGATCGTCAGCGCGCGTTCGATGTCGGTGAGGTTCGCGGGGAGCTGCTCACTGCCCAGCCCGGCGCTCAACGCATCGGTGACGGCGCGGTGCAGGGGGCCGTGCGAGAAATCGATGTGCTGCGTGCCCAGCGTCTCCCGCGCGAGCTTCGCCAGCAGGTACGACTCCTCGTTGGTGGCGAGCGGCGAACCGAGCACCGCGATCGCGTCTGAGCCGTGCTCGCGGCGGACTCCGGCGAGCGCCGTCGCGGCCTCCTCGATCGCCTCGTCGGTGGTGACGGGCAGCAGGTTCTCGCCTCGGCGGGCGAGCGAGCGCGTCACGCGCTCCGGCTCGCCGATCGACGTGTAGCCGAAGCGGCCGCGCACGCAGATCTGGTCGCGGCTGATCGGGTTCATGCGGTCGGGGCGCACGATCACGGGCCGTCCGCCCGCCGTGCCGTAAGCCAACGTGCAGCCGACCGAGCAGGAGTTGCAGGCGGCGGAGGCCCAGTCGTCGGCGCGGCCGACCCACTTGTTCGACTTCTCCATCAGCGTCGCCGTGGGGCAGATATCGATGCAGGCGCCGCAGAAGTCGCAGTCCGACTCATGCACCGCGCCGCCGGTGCCGAAGGCGATGCGAGCCTGGAAGCCCTTGCCGGCGAGCGTGATCGCGTCTGTATGGCGGATGTCGGCGCAGGCGCGCACGCAGCGAGTGCAGATGATGCACATCTGAGGGTCGAACTCCAGGAACGGGTTAGCGCGATCCGGGTCCGGGGGCGTGGCCTCGTAGTAGGAGCGCTTCTCGCCGACCCACGGCTCCTCGAACTCGCCCATGTCGAGCATCTCGTTCGCGGTCTGCAGCTCGCAGCGGTAGTTCTTCGCGCACGTCAGGCAGCGATGCGAGACGACGTCGTCGCGCAGGCAGATGTCGCCGGGCATGCAGTGCACGCGGCGGTGACAGGTGAGGCAGCGGTCCGGGTGGTTGGCGTCGATGATCGACAACACCTGCTGCTTGGCCTGCTTGATCACCGCGGTGTCGGTTTCCACCGACATGCCGTCGACGGTGCGGGCGGTGCACGAGAGCTGGATGCCTGGAGGTCCGGGTGCGCCCTCGATGCTGACGAGGCAGGTGCGGCAGCCGGCGTAGGGCTCCAGCCCATCGATGTAGCAGAGGTTCGTGATCGCTACGCCCTGCTCCTTGATCACCTCGACCAGCGGGCGGCCCTCATCGACCTCGATCTCACGACCGTCGAGCGTGATCTTCGTCACTAAATGGCCTCCGCCTCGGTAGTGGTGGGCTCAGGCGTCGCTTCGCCAGTGTTGCGACCGGGCAGGTGGTGCGGGCCAAAGGGGCCGGTCTCGCCGGCGACGGGAACGCGCGAGCGCGCGGTCGGCATCATCGTCAGCAGCGGGTTCTCCTCCTGCGTCTGGCCGTTCGGGTAGCGGCCGTCGTGATCTTTCAGGTAGTCTTGGGCGAATGCGGTCAGCGTCGGGCGGTCGCGGTAGAGTTCCGTGAAGTCGTAGACGGCATCGTCATAGCGCCCACCGGCCTGAATCGCCTGGTAGGGGCAGGCCTCAGTGCAGAGCCCGCAGTACATGCAGATGCGGAAATCGATCTCGTAGCGGACGATCTCCATCGTGCCGTCATCGCGAGGCGAGGTCTCGACGAGGATGCAGCCGTCGGGGCAAGCCTGCGCGCAGGTGGAGCAGCCTGTGCAGCGTTCCTCGAACCAGAGCAGGTTGGTACGCGCACGAACGGGAACGTTGCGCCCGACCTCGGGGAAATTCACGGTGATCGGTGGGCGAATGACGTGGCGCAGCGTCAGTAGCATGCTCCTCACGATGCCCATGCCGTACGCCAAGTTCGCCTCGATCCCCTCGGGTAGGCCGACGCGCCGAAATATAAACGAGTCTGGCGGAATGGGACAGCGAGGGGCGCGAACCGCCGAGGTCAGACGGTGTAGTTGGCGAAGTCCTCGGCGAGGCTGAGGCCGTCGATGGCGGAGACATCGGGCGCGGTCACGCCGTTGTAGTGCGTGACCAGCATCTCTGTAGACGCCGGGAGATCTTCCCGCAGCTTGTGGATGTCGTCCCAGTTCATGTGCGGCGGCCCGCCGCCACACTCCAGCACGAGCAGGTCGGCGCCCTCCGCGAGCGTGTAGACGCCGTCGCAGATCTTAGTGTCGCCGGTGTAGGCGATCAGCTTCCCGTCGATCTCCACGCGGTAGCCGACCGCGAGGAACAGCTCGGGCATGTGGTCCACCTCGACGGCCTGCACCTTGACGCCCTCCCACTCGAAGTTCGCGCCATCGTGCATCTCGATCCACGTGATGCGCTCGTCGTCCTTCGGCGTCATACGAGGTGCGCCGCCGATGATCTCTGCGACTCGCTCGTTGACGCCGGGCGGGGCGGCGATACGCAGCGGGCGGCCGCGCTTGCTCGCTCGTCCCATCGTCAGTTCGAGCAGCAGCAGGTCCATGCCGAGCACGTGGTCGGAGTGCTGGTGCGAGAGCAGGATCAGGTCGAGGTCGTCGATGGCGAGGTCGAGCTTCTGGAGGTGCGTGAGCGTCTGCGCCGGGCAGTCGAACAGGATGCGGCGATCGACAAGGAAGCCGTTCCAGTACTGGCCGTTGGAGAACGCGTTTCCCGAGCCAATGCAGTCGAGGGTGGTCATCAATCAGCCTCCAGCAGGTTGTAGCGATCGACGCCAGTACACCTCATCGGTGAAGCCGAAGCGACGGTACCAGTCGGTCTCATCGGTGTCGATCAGCACGGAGCGGCGGCCGGGAGTACCGAGCGCTTCGTTCGCGATATCGCTTAGCAGCAGCTCGCCGAGGCGAAGCCGCCGGTACGGCAGCCGCGTCGCGAGGTTAAGATTAGCCAGTCCTCGTCGCCCCAGAGCCCGATCACCGCGGCGTCCTCAGAGCGAGCGGTGGCGAGCAAGAATCGGCCCGACCCTTGCTGTTCCGTCCGGCGCTGAGCCAGCTCCTGTGCAAACCGCTGCGGGTCGGGTTCGTCCTCGCTGTTCGTGAAGCCCTGGAGCTTCACGCGCGCCCACCGTTCGAGGCCCTCCGCATCGACCTCTCCGATCGTGATGCCGCCCAACGACGGGATCGCCGGCGGCTGACCGGTGTAGGCGAGGAATGTCGAGCCCTCGGCTGGCTCGAACCCGGCGGCGATCAGCGCGCCGCTCAGGCGCTCGTCGCGATCGCGGTCATTGACGAACACGGTGACCTGCGTGTCGTCGCCAAACTGGCGTTCGATCTCCGCCCGAAGCTCGGGCACCGAGGCGGTGGCGATGTCGTCGACGGTGACGGCGCCTGCCGCTACGCCGCCCGGCGCGTGCTGAAACCAGCCGAACGGATGGCGTTCGACGCGGCACTGCACCGCCTCGTTGGTGCGGCGGTAGGCGTCGCGGATACCGGCGCCGACCGCGTCATGCTCGGCGTGCCGGGTGGAGGAGGAGGTCACGACCCCGCTTCGATGCCCAGCAATTTGCGCGCCCCGTCGAGCGTGTCCGGGGTGTCGAGGTCGAGCCGGACGACCGGCTCATCGTCCATTGCCAGCGTGTGAGGCGGGTGACGGTCGAGCACGGCCCGCAGACCCAGAGTCGCTTCATCTACCTCGGCGAGCTCGCCGAGCAGCGAGCCAGCCAGCACTACCGGGTGGCCGCCTTTGCCGCCGTACGAGGGCTGAACGACGTCTTCGCCCGTGTTCCGCAGCTCCTCGATGAGCCGGTCGACGATGTCAGAGCGTGTCGGCTGATCGACGTTCATCACGACCACCGCCTCGGGCGTCTCGCGTCCCGGGGACAGCAGCTCGGTCGCGCCACGGGCGAGCGAGGTCGCCCGTCCCTGCGCCCAGCGAGCGTTGAAGACGTAGTAGCGACGGGCCTCGCCAAGCGATCGCCGCACCTCGTCCGCGTGCGAGCCAGCGACGACGACGATCTCGTCGATGCAGGAACGCTGGAGCTGATCGAGCTCCCAGCGCAAAAGAGTGGTCTCACCCCACGGCAACAGCGGCTTCGGGGAGCCCATGCGCCTCGATGCGCCGGCGGCGAGCACGATTGCGGCGACGGTCATGCGTCAAACGTGGCAGAAGAAGAAGGCGGCGGCAACATTGCCGCCGCCTTCGACGTGTGGTCTTTGCTGTGGCGGCTCGCTAGTCGCCGCCGCCGGCCGCGTCCGCGTCGCCCAGCTTGCCGAGTGCGCGCAGCACGCGCTCCGGCGTGGCCGGCATGCGCGGGATGCGCGCGCCGATCGCGTCGGCGATTGCGTTCTGAATCGCCGCGCCACTCGCCGTAATCGACGGTTCGCCGACGCCTCGTGCGCCGTACGGCCCGTCCTCGGACGGGACTTCCACGATGATCGACTCGATGTCCGGCACGTCAGCAGCGGTCGGCATACGGTAGTCCAGCAGGCCGGCGTTCCGCATGTGACCGGAGTCGTCGTAGATGTATTCCTCCCAGAGGCCGATGCCCATGCCCTGCACGGCTCCGCCCTCCATCTGTCCTTCGACGGACAGCGGGTTAATCGCGAAGCCGACGTCCTGCACGATCGCGAAATCTTGCAGCCGCACGTTACCGGTCTCTGTGTCGACCTCCACCTTCGCGAGCTGCGCGGTGAAGCCCGGCGCCTGCTTGCGGGCCGCGATCGAACCCTTGCCGACCACCGGCTTGTAGAGCGCGCCGAAGCCGGTCGTCATCGAGGCGATGCGGCTGAGCTCCAGCGACTGGTCGGGCGAACCCTTCACTTTCACCTCACCGTCGGCGATTTCGAGGTCGTTCGGGTTGGCTTCCAGCCGCTCCGCCGCCACCTCAAAGAGCTGCTCGCGCAGGTCGATCGCCGCTTCACGCAGCGCGCGACCGACGGTGAAGAGCGTCTTCGATCCGGCGGACATGCCGGCGAACGGGGCGGTCTTGGTGTCACCGGTGGTGATGTTCACTTGGTCCATCGGCAGGTTCAGTTCCTCTGCGATGATCTGGGTGAACGAGGTGTTCGTCCCACTGATGTCATTCGCACCGGTGACGGCGTTGATCGTGCCGTCGTTGTTGAGCATCACCTCGGCCGCGGCCGGCTGGAGACCGCCGAGCCAGCCACCGATCGCGAGGCCGACGCCGACCTTCTTCGTCTCGGTCGACTCCGCAGCGATCTTCTCGCGGTTCTTCCACAGCGGGTGCTCGATCGCCCTCGCCACCGTCTCATCGAGGCCGATCGCGGTAAACTCCTGGCCGGAGGCCATCGGGTCGCCGGTCTTCGAGACGTTCTTCAAGCGCACCTCGCCGGGGTCGAGCTCAAGCTGCCGCGCCATCTCGTCGATGTTCTGCTCCACGGCGTGCATCGCGTTGTGCGTGCCGGGTGCGCGGATCGCGCCGGCGGAGACGTGGTTCGTCAGCACCTCGAAACCGTCCGTCTTGAGGCTTGGCCACGTGTAGAAGGAGGCGGAGAGCAGCGCTCCGACCGCCGCCGGTGCGCCGGGGTATGCGCCGGATGCGTAAGCGACGCTGGCCTCGATCGCAGTGAACGTGCCGTCCTTCTTCATGCCGGTCTTGATCGTCACGTTCGCACCGGGAGAAGGGGTCGCAGCCGTCAGGTCTTCCGCCCTCGTCAGCACGAGCTTCACGGGGCGCTGGGCGATCACGCTCAGCGCGCTGACCAGCGGGCTGGTGAGCGTCATCTTGCCGCCGAAGCCGCCGCCGAGCTCACAGCCGATCACGCGCAGCTTGGTCTCGGGCCACTGCAGCGTGCGCATGATCGTGTCGCGCACCATGAACTGGCCCTGGGTCGAGGTCCAGACCGTCAGCTCGCCGCTGGCCGCGTTGAAGTCGGCGACGGTGGCGTGGGGCTCGATGTAGCCCTGGTGCATCATCGCGGAGCTCCACTTGCGCTCGACGACGACATCGGACTCGGCGAAGCCGGCGTCGATGTTGCCGCGGGTGAACGCGACGTGCGAGGCGATGTTCGTTGGCTTGCCTTCGGTGTCGTCGGCGTCGACTTCGAGCGTGACGTGGGCCTCTTCCTCTGAGCGGTCGACATCGCCGAGCGGCGGTCGCGCGAGCGGGGAGTCCTCCTCCATCGCCGCGTCGAGGTCGAGCACGGCGGGTAGCTCCTCGTAAGTCACCTCGACAGCCTCAGCGCCCTCTTCGGCGGCTGATGGCGTCTCCGCGAGCACGGCCGCGACCGGCTCGCCGGCGAAGCCGACCTGCGCGTGCGCGAGCAGTGCGGCGCCGCGGTTGCTGGCGTTGATCGCCGGATTGCTGCCGTCCTTCACTGCCTTGCCGAAGTCCTCGGCCAGCACGACCAGCTCGACGCCATCGACCGCGAGCGCCTTCGCGGTGTCGGTCGAGACGATGCGAGCGTGGGCGTGGGGGCTGTGTACGAGCTTGCAGTGCAGCATGTTCGGGACCTGCACGTCGGCCGCGTAGATCGCGCTGCCCGTGACCTTGCCCGGACCCTCGACACGAGTCTCGCGCTTGCCTACTACGTTGTGTTCCGGTCGGATCTCGGTCGCCATCGAATCGTCCCCTCGTTGGCTCCTGGTTTCGTCAGCGGACTCGGCTAGCTGCCGGCCACGCTCTCAATTGCTTCAACGATCTTGCGATATCCGGTACAGCGGCACAAATTGCCGGCGATGCCGGTGCGAATCTCCTCGCGGGTCGGGTTCGGGTTGCGCTCCAGCAGCGCGACGCCGGCCAAGATCATGCCGGGGATGCAGAAGCCGCACTGCACCGAGCCGTGGTCGATGAACGCCTGCTGCAACGGGTGCAACTGCTCCCCGTCCGCGAGCCCCTCGATCGTCTTGATCTCGCGACCCGCAGCGTCGGGGGCGAGCATCAGGCAGGAGGTGATGGTCTGGCCATCGACGACCATCGTGCATGCGCCGCAGTCGCCGGTGCCGCACCCCTCCTTCGCGCCGGTCAGGCGAAGCTCGTCGCGCACGACCTCCAGCAGCGACTGGTTGGGCTCCGTGAAGAGCTCATGGTCGCGGCCGTTAACGTTCAGTGTGAATACCTGCTTGGCCATTGGCTCGGCTCCGCCTTCCAGTTCAGCCCTGCGCGCGTTCAGCGGCGCGCAGAATGCTGCGAGTGGTCATCACTTCGACGAGGTGCCGGCGGAACTCCGCGGAACCTCGCTGGTCTGAGATCGGCGTCGCTTCGGCGGCGGCGGCGGCTCCGGCTGCGGCCGCCGTCTGCTCGCCGATCGGCCCGCCCGCGATCGCCGCTTCGGCGTTCGGGGCGCGCATCACCGTCGGTGCGACAGCGCCGAGCGCGATGCGGGCGGTCGTGCAATTGTCGTCGCCATCGAGCTCGACGTAGACGGCGGTGCCAACGGCTGCGATGTCCATGATCTGCCGAGGCGTGTGCCGTTCGTAGAACGAGCCGGAGTTCGCCGGCGGCGCCGTCACGGTGATCTGTGTCAGCACTTCCGAGGCTCCGAGCACCGTCTGGCCCGGTCCGGTCCAGAAGTCGTCGATCGCCACTTCGCGCGTACCGCCCGCGCCGGCGATGTGCACGGTCGCACCCAGCACGGAGAGCGGCGGTCCCGTGTCCGCCGACGGCGCGGCGTTGGCGACGTTGCCGCCGACCGTGCCCATGTTCCGTGTCTGCCACGACCCGACGAGGCCCGCACCGTCCGCGAGTGCGGAGTAGTCGGACTGCACGCCCGCGTCTCCCGCGACCTCGCGCATCAGCGTGCGTGCGCCGATGCGCAGCCCGCTGCGGTTCGTCCTCAACCCCTGAAGCTCATCGACCTCCAGCAGGGAGACGATGTAGCCGGGGTTCAGCCCGGCTTCTTTGATTTGCACCAGCAGGTCGGTGCCCCCGGCGAGCAGCATGCCGCCCTCGCCGTGCTCATCGAGCAGCGAAATCGCTTGATCGACAGAGCTCGCGCGGTAGTAGTCGAATCGCCGCATCGGCGTCCCCTCGTTCCTTCGCAGTGCGAGAAAGCTACGGCGGAGTCTACAGCGAGTCCGCGTTCCCTGCGCGCCATTCCGTGATCGCATTGCGTACGGCGGCCTGTGCGAGTACCGAACAATGCAGCTTCGGCTTCGGCAGCCCGCCGACCGCTTCGGCGAAATCGTCGCGTGTCAGCGCCTCCGCCTCCGGCAACGTCAGACCGGTGAGCATCACCGTCGAGACGGAGGAAGTCGCGATCGAGGCCGGGCACCCGGAGGTGAGGAACGAGGCGGCGGCGATGCGCGGCTCAGCGTCCCCATCCAGTCGCAGAAAGAGCCGCATCGAGTCTCCGCAGACGGGGTTCGTGACGAAGCCTTCGACGTCGGCGTCTTCCATCGCCCCCGCGTTACGCGGGTGCTCGAAGTGGTCGATCAGCGTCTCGCTGTAATAGCCGGAGAGTGATTCTGCCGTCATGTGCACATTGTCTCATGGGCGGCGAGAGCTACGTCGTGACCGGTCGCAGGCAGTGCAGGTCGTCCAGCGTCGCGCCCTTCGCCTGCACCAGTACGCGGATGCGCCCCAGCTCGGCGGGGTCGAGCAGGGTCTCCGCCGCCCGTCGATCGGTGGCGAAGCGCGCGACATCCTCGCTGGCGCGCTCGCGCGCAGCCGTCAGCGCGTCGCCGATGCCCAGCGCCGTCAGTGCCTCCGCCTGCGCTACCGGTGGGACGCTCGCGAAGCCCTCAGCTGCGGCGGCCAGCGAGGTGAGGTCGATGTGCGCGGTGAGGTCGAGCAGCCCCGGCGAGGCGAGCGGGTCGGGTTGCGGGCTGTGGTCGCGGAACGCCATCAGCGTGCCCATGCGCCGCCACGAGGCGTAGAGATCGTCCGCCGCCTTGCCGTAGTCGATCGTGATCGCGTAGCCGCGGTCGAGACGCGCGGTCAGTCGGCCGAACAGCTCCGGGGCGACCAGCGACACCTCGGCCCGACAGCCCTCGCCGGGCTGCAGCCCCAGCCGCTTGAAATAGGCAGCGAGCGCCGGCGTGCTGGCCGGGCCGAGCTCGAAGGCGAAGCCCCCCGCCTCGTCGCTTCCTTCGCGGCTCCGTACGTACCACTCGTGCAGTGTCTCGTCGCGTCGTTCGACGATGTGGACGGGCAGGGCGTCGAAGAACTCGTTGCTGATCAGCACGCCGGTCAGCGACTCGCTGCTGCCGATCCAGTCCTTGACGGTCGCGTACTCGGCGGAGAAGCCCGCGCCTTCGAGCAGCACGCGCTGCTGCGTCGCGCGGCGCGGGTGCCCGTCCAGCAGCGTCATGCGCGTCGCGGCGAAGCACTTGGGCGCACGCTCGCGCAGCCACGTCAGCAGGTCGACGGCGAAGCGGCCGGATCCCGCGCCCGGTTCAACGATGTCGAAGCGATCGGGGCGATCGAGCAGATCCCAGCACTGCTCGAGCTGCCGCGCCCAGAGGTAGCCGAAGATCGAGTGCACCTCCGGGGAGGTCTCGTAGTCGCCGTCCGCACCCCACGCCACCAACTCCCGGCTGTAGTAGCCGTGCTCAGGGTGGCCGAGCGTAAGGGCCATGTAGCGCTCGAAAGTGATGTGCCCATCGGCAGCCTCGATCTCTGCCTCGATCACGGAGGCGAGCGGGGTCGCTTGCGCGGCGAGGGCGAAGTCGTCTGGGATTTGATCGGGCGGCGTAGTCACGATCGGATCGTAGCGCCTAGACCGCGTTCAGCACCTGCAGGCGGTTGCTGATCAGCGTGTCGACGCCCAGCTCCACTAGCTCCAGCCCGCGATCAACGTCGTCCACGGTCCAGACAGCGAGGTTGCCGCTGAGCGTTCGTAACTGATCGACATCGTCGGCGGAACGCAGCAGCGACTCACGCACTGAGACCCCCGTCTGGGGCAGCGAACCGTCGCGGCGGCCCTCGATGAACCGTCGCAGCTCGCGCTTCGAGCCGATCGAGTAGGCGACGCCGATGCCGGGCAGCCAGGCGCGCATGCGGTCGGCGATCGGCCAGTCCTCGCAACTGATCGTGACGCGTGACCGATCGGGGAGGCCCAGCAGCGCATGCGCGGCGTCCGCGGCCGGGTCGCGGAACCACGAGCGGAGGTCGAGCATCAGGCTGGCGCCGCTCTCGACGAGCCCGATCAGCTCATCGGCATCGGGCGGGTTGGGCGGCCTGCGGCTGATTAGCCCTCTGCTTCCGACCACGAAGGGGAGCGGACCGAGCGGGCGGTCGTGGTACGCGAGCAGCTGTCCGTGGCGCACCCAGAGGTCGCCCTCGATCACATCGACGGCGGGGTGGTGTCTGCGGTCGTGCTGGTCGCGCTGGTTCGCGGCGTCGTGTAGGACGCGAGTGACGGACATCGCTGCGGGTGATCAGCGCCGTGCGGCGCTGATCAGGCTCCGCCGACGCCCAGCGCCTGTACGAAGACTTCGCGGTGTCGCGCGTGGTCGAGTTCGACCAGGAAGACGCGCTGCCATCGGCCGATGCGTATCTCGCCCTCGTGGATCGGCAGGGTCTCACTGGTGCCCAGGATGACGTGCTGGCAGTGTGCGTGGCCGTTGGCGCACTCGTCCTCGTTCATGTTGACCGTGCGGATCGTGAAGTCGTTGTGCTCGTAGTAGTCGCCGGGCGGCGCGAGCCGCGAGAGCATGCGCGCCATGTCGTTCAGCAACAGCGGCTCGTGCTCGTTGACGACGATTGCTGCGGTGGTATGCGACGAGGAGATGGCGACCTGACCGAAGGTGACGGCGGATCGATCGACGACGTTTCGCACCTCGTCGGTGATGTCGATGAACTGCAGGCCGTGCGTGGTGTCGTACTCCAGGCTCTCCGCAAACACGATGAATTCGCTCTGCGGCGCCGAGACGGCGTGGAGGGTGCGCGAGATGGCTCGAGGGGCGGTGCCGTCCATCAGTCTGCTTTCACAGGTCAGGCGAGACGCAGAGGCGAGACGCGGCCCAGAGCTTGTCACATTCCCGGCTCAACGCCGGGGAATGTATCAACGATCGCGGCCCGACGCCACCGAGGCGCAGCGACGCTCGGGCGGGTAGTGGCCGGTTCGTAAACTCAGGCGTCGTCGGTGCTGATGTGGCGACGCAGCGACTCGATCGTCTCGCTGACGGTGCGGATGTCGCGGGCGCTCGCGCGGAAGCGCACGTACTGCTCCAGGTCGGAGAGTGCTCCGGGGTAGTCGCCGAGCCGTTCTCGCAGCATGCCGCGGTCGCGCTGCTCGTCCAGATCCCATGGGTACATCGTCAGCTGCAGGTCCATCGTGCGGCCCGCGCGCTCATCGTCCGCGCTCTGGAGCGCCCGCGCTTTCAGGTTGTGGAGCAGCCGCTGGAGCATCTGGCGCGGGGTGATCGCGCTGAAGAAGTGCTGCTTGAAGTCGACGTGGCGGCCGTAGGTCTCTCGCACCATCTGCTCGCAGTCCTCCGCCGTCAGCGGCCTGCCGCCGCGGAAGACATCGACGTAGCGCGGTTCGTCGTCCAGCTCATCGATGCGTGCGACGACGTGACCGGGCAGCCCGACGCCGCTGGTGAGCATGCCGGCCCGCTGGCAGACCTCGACGTAAATGATGGCGAGGGTGATCGGGATGCCGCGACGGCGGTCGATCACGCGGTGCAGCAGCAGGTTGTCGGGGTCGTCGTAATTCTCTTCGTCGCCGCTGAAGCCCAGCTCGGCGAACAGCAGCTCGGTCGCCATGCGCGCTCGTGCCGAGGCATCGCTGGCCGTCGCCAGGCGCTGTGACAGCGCGACGGCGATCTCGTCCAGTCGTCGCTCGTACGCGTCGACGTCGAGCGACGGATCCTCGGCGCTCGCGGCCAGCAGGGCGGCGCGAGCCAGCGGCACGTCGTCGGGCGGGCCGGTGACGGTGTTACGGAAGAGCTCGATCGCCTCGGTGTACTCGTTCACTCGTCGTATCGAACTTTTGCGCGGGAGAAGCCTTCAAAGCGGATGATTTTCAGCGCGGTGATCGTGAGGATCAGGATCGAGCCGAGCACTTTCGTGTCCGGTGCGTCGAACCAGAAGGCCAGCGCGGGCACGCTCAACAGCCCGGCCATGCCGGCGATCCGTCGCGAGCCGACGACGAGCACGGCCGCGGCCGCGAACGAGGCCGCGATGATCGTTGGCAGTGGCACCAGGAAGGCGAGCGCCCCAACGGCGGTCGCGGTGCCGTTGCCGCCATGCAGTCGCAGGAAGACCGAGTAGTCGTGGCCCATGATCGCCACTGCTGCGGCCAACACCGCCTGCAGGTCGCTTGCCCCGGCGATGTACGCGACGCCGACCGCCGCCATACCTTTCAGCACGTCGATCACACCGACGATGATCGCGGGGCGTAGGCCGACGCTGTCGAATACGTTCATCGCGCCCGGGTTGCCGGTGCCCATCTCGCGGATGTCCCGGCCCGTGTAGCGGTAGACGACGATGTACGAGGTGGGGATCGACCCCAGTAGATACGCTGCAACCAGCACGACGGCGAGAGTCATGCGGGTCCCTCCACTCCGGTCGTTCAGCCTGCGGGCGCTGTGGACATCCGCACGGGCGACGAATGGAAGTGATCCGACCCGTCGCTCCCTTGCAGCATACGGACGCGCAGCCTCACGAAACAAGCGTGCGCGATCCGGTGTTGTCGGCTCGCGATGCCCGCTAGAGCGCCGATCCCGGCGCTCCCTCAGCCTCCTCGGCGAGGGACGAGGCAGGAGCATCGTCGGCGGGGCCGTCATCCCACGGAGGGTCGCTCTCGGCATCTCCCATGCCGGGGATCGAGCCCATGCTCATGCCCCGCAATGAGCCCAGTTCGCGCGCGAAGGCGACGAGGCCGAAGTTGACGACGAACGCGGCGATCCAGGGTGGGATGTGCAGCCAGGACCACGGTCGGTTCGTGACCCGCATTGCCGCCATGATGCCCGGCACCACGTCCTGCGGCCGCACACTGATGCGGTCCAGGCTCATGCTCGGGGCCGTCGGCTGCTCGCCCGCCTCCTGCTGTTTGCGCAGGTCGACGAAGGCACGCCCGGCGGCGGCGCCGAGCACGCCGAACAGCACTGCGACGATCAACTGACGGAGGCGACGCAACATCGGCTGTGCTCACGACCTGCTCATGCGGGCCTCGACAGTAGGCGAGGCGTACAGAGGGGTCAACCGAGTTTCGTCCGAGCTGCCGCAGTGCTGCTGCTAGACTGGCGCACCGGCTAGTCGGCAGAGGTTCCTGCCAGCGCGGCGTCGCTGCTCTGGACCGTTTCGGGAGGATTCAGCTGCTGAGTCGCGCCCCGTCGAACCGGCCTCCTCGTTACTTCTACGGCTGGATCGTCGTGGCCGTGGCCGGCGTCGTTTCGTTTGGCTCGGTCACCTTCTTCAACCCCGTGCTCGGTGTCTTCTTCGCGCCACTCTCGGAGGAGTTCGGTTGGAGTCGAGCCGAGATCTCGCTGGCCGTCTCGATCGGCAGCGCGTCCGCGGCATTCGCTTCGCCGCTGATCGGATGGGTGCTCGACCGCTGGGGCGGGCGCTGGGTGATGACGGCGGCGACGGCGACGATGGCGGTCTGTCTGGTCGCGCTCAGCGGGATGAACGCGCTCTGGCAATTCTACATCTTCTACTCGCTCGGCCGAGCGCTCGGTCAGGGCGTGATCAACACCAGCGCCTTCGTCGCGGTCGCCAACTGGTTCGTCCGCCGCCGCCCGCTCGCCACCGCGCTCGTCTCGCTGGGGCTGCGAGGCGGGCTGACCGTTCTGCCGCTGTTCGTCGCGCTGGTGATCGCGGAGAGCGGCTGGCGCACCGGGTTCGGGGCGCTCGCCCTGGTGATCGCAGTCATCGGCGTGCTGCCGCCGCTGCTGCTGATGCGCAGGCGGCCGGAAGATGAGGGTCTGCTGCCGGACGGTGACGGGGTCCGGGGTGACCTCGATGCGCTGACTCCCGCGCTCGATGTCGACTGGTCGCTGCGTGACTCGCTGCGGACGCGGACCTACTGGCTGATCGGGTTCGCAATCGCGCTGATGATGTTCTCAGCGGGTTCGATCAACCTCCACCAGATCCCGCACCTGGAGCAGCAGGGCCTCTCGACGACGGAAGCCGCCTCTGTCGTCGGGCTCTTCTCGCTGTTCGCCGCCAGCGGTGGGCTGCTGGGCGGGGCGGTGGCGACGAGCTGGGGCACGCGCCGCACGCTCGCCTTCTCGCTGGCTGGACAGGCCGCAGGTGTGCTGCTGTTGATGCTCGCCTCAGGGCTGGTGAGTTCGCTCTTCTACGCGCTGTGGTACGGCATTTGCTTCGGCAGCACCTTCACGCTCAGCCAGGTGATCTACGCGGACTACTTCGGCAGGCGCTCGCTCGGTGTGATCCGCGGGTCGTTCCAGCCGGTGCAGCTGGCTTTCAATGCCGCCGGGCCGTGGATCGCCGGCTTCTGGTTCGACCAGACTGGATCGTACGGGCCGGTCTTCGCGCTCTTCCTCGCGCTCTTCATCGTCTCCGCGGTCTTCATCACGTTCTCGTCGGTGCCACGTGCGGCCGAGCCGGCGAGCGCGAGCTAGCGGCAGATGCCCGTGATCGAGTGCTCCGGGTTAGCGTAGCCGTAGTCCCAGATCCGGGCGAACTCGGCGGCTCGTGTCGAGAGATACTGCTCAGTCACTGCGCAGGCAGCGGCCGGCGTCGTGCCGTTCTGCAGCTGATCGAGGTAGACGGCTGCGGCGACGCCCATCAGCGCCGTGGGATGGTCGTCATAGGCACTTTCAAACAGCGTCAGCGAGTCCTCGATCGCGCCGAGGCGCTGCGAGGCGAGTCCGGCGCGGAAGCGTGCGTAGGCGGCGAGTTCGTTGCGGCCGAGGCCTGTGCCGGTATCGAGCTTCCAGTCGCTGAGCGTCGAGTTGCTCGCGATCGCGAGGTACTGCGCGCTCGCTGCGGCGTAGTCGGCGCCCGCGTAGGTCGTGTCGGCGTCGGCGATCGCGTGGATCAGATAGCGAGCTGACTGCGCCGTGTCCACGACGAAGAAGCGCAGGCCGGCCCAGTAGACACTTCGCACCAGCGGCCGCGGCGGGCCCGCGCCCGCGCTACTGACGACGCCGCCGCGCAGGACGAGGTCGAGCAGGCCGTCGTCGGTCACGTCCGTCACCTCCGGCGTCTCGGAGCCCTCAAGCGCGATGTCTTGCGGGGCCAGGTTCTCGATGGTGCCCCGGTGGGCGCTGAGGATCAGGAAATTCGTCGAGCAACTGGCCACACCGCAGCTCTCGGACGAGATCACGACCTCGGCGAGCCCGTCGCCGGTGAGATCCTCGGCGGCGACGATCAGCACCCCGGACAGCACGGCGCTGCCGAAGGAGCGTGCTGAGCCGAGCAGACGCCGCCCCTGGTCGTCGCTGCCGTAGAACCAGATGTCACCCGGCGTCGCCGCCCCCCCATCGTCCGTCACGCGCAATACGAACTCAGCCGCTCCATCGCCATCGAGGTCCGTCTCGACGCAGTCGAGATGCGTGCCGCGGTCGAGTCCCCACTCCACCGCGAGCGCGGGCAAGCAGGCGGCCGTGTCGGCCCCACCCGCGAGGTAGGCCACGAGCAAGTTCGCCCCGCCGAAGAGGTTGTCCGGTCGCGATGGCAGTTCCGCCGATGGCTCGGGCGTCGTCGTCACCGTCGCCGCCGTGGGGGTGAGCGGTGTCTCTGCCGTGGTCGTCGCGGTGGGGCTCGCGGTCTCCGGCGTGGCCGTGATCGCGATGATCACCACGTCGCTGTCGCTCCCGCACGCGGCGGCGAACGTCAGCACGATAGCGGCCACAAGCAGCGCGGCACGCTGGCGTCGCGGCTCAGCTCGGAGCACTGCGCGGAGAATGTCAGTCATAGGCGATCGAGTCTACGCGAGCGGCGTCTGAACTCGAATTGCAGGTTGAGGAGATCACCGCGAGTTATCCAAATGAGTAAATGTGTTGACTTGTTAGCTGTTCTATGATTTATTGTCTGCACCCCAGACGAAACCGACGAGATCGAACGGTCCAAGCTCTGAGGCAGCGCGATGAGCATCGAGACTCTTCACTGGCGCAAGCTAGCCGCTGAGGCGGTTGGGGCTTTCGCACTGATTTTCATCGGTGCCGGAGCCGTGATCATGAGCGGTGGCAGCGTGGTCGCCGTCGCCCTCGCTCATGGTCTCGCGATCGGGACGATGGTCTCTGCCATGGGTCATGTCTCGGGCGGCCTCTTCAACCCGGCACTGACACTTGGCTTCTGGGCGACGCGACGCCTGGATCACCTGGACGCCGTCACGTACATCATCGCGCAGATCGTGGGCGCGAGCATCGCCGCCCTCGGTCTCATGGTGCTATTGCCGGAAGCGCGAGCGGAAGCGGTGCATCTGGGTGCTCCCGTGCTCGGCGCGGCCACCAATGTCGGCCAGGCGATCGCGATCGAGGCCATCCTCACAGCCTTCTTGATGCTGGCGGTCTTCGGCACCGCGATCGACTCACGAGGCCCGAAGCTCGGTGGCCTGGCCATCGGGCTCGTGCTGACGATGGATATCTTCGCTGGCGGCGCGCTGACGGGTGCCGCGATGAACCCGGCGCGGGCGCTTGGCCCCGCGCTGATCGACGGCTTCTGGGACGACCACATCGTCTACTGGGTCGGACCAATCATCGGCGCCGTACTCGCGGCGCTGTTCTACCACCACGTTCTGATGGACGACGGGGAGCGCGCAATGGCTCTCCCTGAGTCAGCGGCATGAGGAGGCGTCTAGACGCAGCCTGATGTCGTGGCGCGTTCGCCGTAGCGAGCGAGCGTGCCAACAACCTTCCGAGACCAGCATCTGCCGAATTACCCCCGCCGCCGGTAGATGGATGGTTTAGAGAGCGGGCCTTCGGGCCCGCTCTCGCCTTTCCCCCTAACACTCTCGATGGCGTAACTCAGCGCAACCCCGTCGAGCCGTGTCCGCCCGCGCTGCGCTCCGTCTGGTCCAGCGTCTCGACTTCCTGCCACTCGACGTCGGCGAGCTGTGAGATGACAAGCTGAGCGATACGGTCCCCGTCCTGCACCTCGAACGTGCCGGTTCCCGGCAGGCAGTAGAGCGTGACGAGCAGCTCACCACGGTAGTCGGCGTCGATCGTGCCCAGCACCCCGATCACGCCTCGCCTGGAAAGCCCCGACCGAGGGCGTATCTGTACGTCCGAGCCGGCCGGCGCAGCGATCGCTATGCCCGTCGGCACGCTGACCGGCATCTCGCCGATCGTGATGGCGCCGTTGTCGAGTGAGGCGCGGAGGTCGAAGCCGCTGGCGTGCTCCGTCTGGCGCTCCGGCATCCGAGCGCCGCGCCGCAGACGCATGAAGCGCAGTCGCAGGCGGTCAGCAGTCGTCACTGTGCACCTCCGTCGTCGGGTCCGGCGAGCATAGCGAGGGGCGGCGGTAGGAGGCGCGAACCGTCAACGGGTCCATCGACAGCTTGTGCCAGCTATGGAGCCGCCATATGGCCTAGGTCGTGGCGGCCTGACGGTCGCGGGCGGTCTGGATCCCCTTGCCCTTCTTGGGGGTGAGGATCTCCTCCGGGTACGCATGCTTCTTCAGCATCTCGCGCGGCGGGTCGATGTAGATCGCGCTCCAACCGCAGGATTGCTCGCAGAGGCGGCAGCCGGTGCAGCGCTTCTCCTCCACCGTGGCGATCCCGAAGAAGTCGTGGCTGTTTGGCGCGTCCTGCAGCGAGAGCGCGTCGAACGGGCAGATGGAGATGCAGAGTTCGCAGCCGGAGCCGATGCAGTTGGCCTCCACCACCTTCGCCAGCGGCAGCTCGCGTCGAGGGAAGGTGCGGCAAACGTCGCCGAAGTCGTCGAGGATCGACTCAGGCGGGCAGACTGCGCCGCAGGCGCCGCAGTCGATGCACTTCCTCCGGTCGATGATGTGCAACTCGTTGCGGACGCCGGTGATGGCTTCCGTCGGGCATTTCTTCACACAGGCCGTACAGCCGATGCAGGTCTCGACGATCGCGTATGACAAGTGGCCGTGCCCCTTGCGTTGTAGCCCGCTGCGCGTGCTGAACCCGACTCTAGCATCGGCGTAGATCGGCAGCAAACAGCCTGCGCGGGCGTGGCTGGATGAGGCGCGCGCTAGCTCTCGTCTACGAGCGTGATCGCACTTGCCGGGCAGAGTTCGACGGCCTCCCCGGCACCTTCGACCAGCGACGGCTCGACCTGCTCAACCTTCGCGATCGGGAAGTCCTCTGCATCGCGTTCAAAGAGGTCGGGGTGGAGATAGGTGCACTGCCCGCTCTTCAGACATGACTGCCGGTCGATCTCGATCTTCATCTGGCTCTCCCTGCTGAGGTATCGCCTACACTCGGTCGTGGCCGTCGCGCCTTAGATTATAGTCGCGAGGATTGTAGTCACGCGCATGTCCGCCCGCGCTCGCGCAAGGAGGGAACGGCGATGACATCAGACGAGCGGATCTCCACCCGCGAAGCACTCGAGGATCCCTACGCGCTCTACGACCGGCTACGGGCGGAGGCCCCGGTCGTCCACGACACGCGCACCGGGATGGGGATCGTCACCGGCTATGACGCCGTCTACGGTGCCCTGCGCGACCACGAGACCTTCGCGTCCGGCGCGGCATACGGAGGCGAACACGAAACCGGAGGTGGCGGCGATGGCGGCTTCTCGATGGTGCTGATCAACGACGACCCAGCGCGTTACACCCGTTTCCGTCAGCTCGTGAACAAGGCCTTCACGCCGCGCCGCATCGCCGACCTCGAACCGTGGATCGGCACCGTCGTCGACGAACTGCTCGACGCTGCCGCGGAGGGTGACGCGGGCGACGTCGACATCGTCGATGCCCTCACGGTGCCGCTGCCCGTGACGGTGATCGCCACGCTGCTCGGCATTCCCACCTCCGAGCGCGAGCGCTTCAAGCGCTGGTCCAGCGCCTTGCTCGGCGGCGGGGACGACCGCATGGGTCAGATCGGCGAGATGATGCAATTCCTGAACGGCGCGATCGCCGAGAAGCGCGCCGAGCCCGCCGAGGACCTGATCACCGCACTCGCGGCTGCGGAGGTCGATGGTGAGCGGCTGGAGGACTGGGAAGTGCTCGACTTCTGCGTGCTGCTGCTCGTCGCGGGCAACGAGAGCACTACCAACCTGATTGGCAACATGATGAACGTGCTCGTCGACCGACCGGAGCTGTGGGCGGCGCTGCGCGACGACCGCGATCTAGGGATCCGGTGATCGAGGAGACGCTGCGATATGACAGCCCGGTGCAGATGCTCTTCCGCAACACGACGCGCGACACGGAGCTCGATGGCGTCGCCATCCCCGAACACTCGCCGCTGCTCGTGAGCTTCGCCGCTGCGAACCGTGACCCGGCGGGATTCGACGCCCCGGGCGAATTCCGGCTCGACCGCGAGCTGACGAAGCACGCCGGCTTCGGCATGGGCGTCCACTACTGCCTGGGCTCGCCGCTCGCGAGGGCGGAGGCGCCCATCGGCCTGAACGCGCTGCTCGACCGCTACGCGACGATTGAGCGCGGCGAGGGGCCTCCGGCACGGCAGCGAAATTCGTAACTCGTCCGTGGCTTCGAGCGTCTGCTGTTGCGGTTCACTCAGGCCTAGTCGGGCGCTACGCGGCCGTTGCTGGCCAGAGCGGGTCGACCAGCGAGTTGACCTCGACGGGGGGGGGGGGCGCCTCGACCCCGATCGCCTCCATGCCGTCGCTGTCGAAGCCGCTGCCGGCGAGCAGGAACACGCGCGTCTGTGGCACCGCAAAGCGCATCTTCGTGGCGAGCCCTTCACCCCGGCCTCGTCGTCATCGCCACCGCAGACGACGAAGCTGTAGCCGGCCTGCTTGGCCCAGTCGACGGAGCGATCGCGGTCGACGGCGATATCGACGGCCAGGCCCATCTCCTGCAGCACGAGCACGGCGGCCAGAGCGGCACGCTCACACTGCAGCGCGACCAGCGCGCTGCAGTGCATTCCGAATCGCGGCACAGGATCGGCGTTGCTCATCAGGGATTCCCCTAGGAAGTTCTCCTAGTTATCGGGGGTGCCGTTCGCGTGGCGCAGCGCCATTCCTATCAGAGCGCTGACGCTGGTAGCATGCCGCCATGGTTGCTACACAGGTCGGGGCGTTCGTCTCCTCATCAGGCGGCATCGAGAACGTGATCGAGCGCGCCGAGGCGATCGAGGCCGAAGCGGCGATGACCTTCGGCTCGAACAACCGTACCTGGCGCAAGACGGTGCACAAGCCGGAGTCGGTCGAGAAGTTTCGAGAGCTGCATGCAGCCTCGTCCGTCGGCGAGGTGTGGCTACACAACATCTACCTGGCGAATCTCGCGACCGACAAGCCCGAGCTGCTTGAGAAGTCGATCGACTGTGTGGTGAACGGCATGACCGTCGCCGATTCGCTGGGCGTCGACGGGGTGATCTTGCACACCGGTTCTCACCAGGGCCGCGGCTTCGAGGCGATGCTGAGCCAGATCAAGGACTCGTTGCAGGAGATCCTGGCCCAGTCGCCGGGCGATGCCGTACTCGCGCTCGAGAACGCCGCGGGGCAGGGTGGGGTCGTGGGCAGCGATTTCGCGGAGCTGGGCGAGATCCTGAAGGCTGTCGACTCGCCTCGACTGCAGGTCTGTTTCGACACCTGTCACGGCTTCGCCGCCGGCTACGACCTGGCGAGCGAGGCCGGCGTTTCGGAGACGCTTGAACAGTTCGATGGTGAGGTCGGACTCGACCACCTCGTCGTGCTGCACGCGAACGACTCGATGATGGAGCTCGGTGAGCACCGCGACCGCCACGACAATATCGGCGATGGCCACATCGGCAGCGAGGGTTTCCGCGCGATGCTGGAGCGCCCGGAATTGCAGGGCAAGGCGTGGCTGCTGGAGGTGCCGGGTGTTGACGGCGACGGCCCCGACCTGGAGAACGTTAAGCGGCTGAAGAAGATTCGGAACGCCGCGACGAAGTAGGCGCCGCGCGTCGGAATTACGTGGGCCGGACGTTTCTCGCCACGCCCGCCAGGCCGCGGAACTCGTCCTCCCAGTGCAGGATCTCCTCGACCAGCTCGCGGCTGACGGCACCTTCCTTGATCGGGACGCCTTCAGCTTCCAGCGGCGCCATCAGGCGCTCGGACATCGTGCGGTGATCCATCAGCGGGTCATCGTGCTCAGCGCGGAGCTTCTCTTCCTGCGCGATCACGAGGTCGATCAGCTCGGCCGCGATAAAGCCGCCGAACTCCTCGGTCATCTGTTCCGCGACCCAGTCCGCGCACTCGCCAGCGAGTTTTTCGTCCATCACCATGCGCGAATGCTAGGGGAGGGCGCGGACACGGACAATGCAGAAGGGCCGCCCACGTGGGCGGCCCTTCTGCATTGTCCGTCGCAGTGGCCTCACATGGGCCGGGGCTAGGTGAAGGAGTAGCCACCCTCAACGCCCGGCGGGCGCTGGTCCATGATCACGTTCACGCAGGCCGGCAGACCGGAGTCGAACGCGCGCTGGATCGCCGGACCGATCTCCTCCGGCTCGGTGACGTACTCACCGTAGCCGCCGAGTGCCTCCACCACCCTGTCGTAGCGGGCGTTGTCGTCCAGGCGGGTCGCGATCGCTCGCTCCTCGCCGTACTGACGCACCTGCCCGACGATGATCTGACCCCACTGGCGGTCGTTGCCGACGACCGAGACGATCGGCAGGTCGTGCCGTACTAGGGTGTCGAAGTCGAAGCCGTTGAGGCCGAAGGCACCGTCGCCGTTGACCATCAGAATGCGCTTCTCCGGGTGGCTGGCCTTGATCGCCATGCAGAACCCTGTGCCGACGCCCAGCGTGCCAAGCGGGCCCGGGTCGAACCACTGGCCGAGGTGGTTGATCGGCAGGTACTTCGACGAGGTGGCGACGATGTCGCCACCGTCGCCGACGATGATCGTGTTGTCATCGACGAACTTCGCGATCTCGGCGCAGAGCCGCAACGGGTGGATCGGCGTCTCGTCGGACTCCAGCAGTGGCTGGCGCAGCTCGCGCCCTCGCTGTTCCTCGTCGCGCAGCTCGGTCAGCCACTCCTCGTCGCGGTCGAGCGGCGAGCCGATGGCATCGGTCAGCTGCTGGAGCACGGTCTTCGCATCGCCGGTCAGGCCGATGTCGACCGGGCGGTTCTTGCCGATCGTCTCCTCGTCGTAGTCGTAGACGATCACGGTCGCGTCCGGGTTGAAGAGTGGGGCCTGGCCGAAGCGCAGGCGGAAATCGATCGGCGAGCCGAAGACGATGATCACGTCCGCGCCGGCAAGCGCCGTGCGACGTGCCCAGTTGCCCTTCTGCGGGTGCTCCCAGGGAATCGCGCCACGCGCCATCTCGTTCGTGTAGATAGGCGTGCCGATCAGCTCAACGAACTCCTGCAGCTCCTTGTCGGCGCCAGACCAGAAGATCGGGGTGCCGGCCATCATTGCCAGTCGTTTCGACCCCTTGATCGCCTCGACCGCACGCTGGAGCGCGCCGGCGTCGGCCGGGCTGCGCACCTCGTGCCGGTACTTCGTCGGCAGCGTGAAGTCTTCCTCCTCGACGCGGCCGAAGAGGATGTCCGAGGGCACCTCGACGTAGACCGGGCCGGGGCGACCGGAGAGCGCAACGCGATAGGCGTCGCTGAGGGTCTCGGCGATGCGCTCAGTGGTCTGGATGCTGGTTGCCCACTTCGTGACGGGGCGGAAGATCTCCACCTGCTCCATCTCCTGAAGTGCGCCGCGGCCGGCGGTGCGCAGCGGGGCTGCCCCGCCGATCAAGATCATTGGACTACCCGCGCGGTATGCGTTGGCGACGCCGGTGAGGGCGTCGGTGACGCCGGGCCCGGCCGTCACGGCGGCGACCCCGACAGTGCGATTTGCACGAGCGTAGCCATCAGCAGCGTGTGCCGCCGACTGCTCGTGGCGCGTGTCGATGACGCGGATGTCTTCGTCAATGCAGCCGTCGTAGATGTTCTGGATGTGCCCGCCGGAGAGCGTGAAGAGCACCTTCGTGCCCTCCTGCTTCATTACGCGGGCGATCATGTCGCCGCCGTCTACCCATGCCATGGTCTCGTCCCTTCGGCCTGGTCTCCCGGGCGCTGACGCCGTCGGTCGCTAGAACAACACCTGTTCCGCGACCAGGTCGGCGATCTCGTCATCACTCAACTGCAAAATCTGCTTACAGATTTCAAACGTGTGCTCACCGAGCAAGGGGGCCGGCCCGCGCACCTCGTGAGGGGTCGCCGAGAGCCGGAACCCGGGGCCATCGTACGCCCGCACGCCCGCTTCGGCGTGTTCGGGGTAGGCGAAGTACTCGCGGGCCTTGATGTGGTCGTCCGCCAGCACCTCGCTGGCCGTCTGCACGATGCCCGCGGGGACGTCCGCGGCCTGCAGCCGCTGCATCGCCTCAGTCCCGTCCTGCTCCGCTGCCCACTCGCCGACGAGCGCGTCGAGCGCATCCTCGTTCGCCTTGCGGGCATCGAGGTCGGCGAAGCGGGCGTCGTCCGCCCACTCCGGGTGGCCGCTGACCTGCATGAAGGCGCGCCACTGCGCCTCGTCCGAGCAGGCGAGGACGAGCCAGCGGTCGTCGCCCTGCACGCCGTACGCACCGTGGGGGGCGGCAAAGGTGACGCGGTTGCCGGCGCGTCGGTACTCGGGCCCGCCGTTGTCGATCGCGAAGACGGGACCGGCCATCGCCGTCACGGAGGACTCGAGCTGCGCCATGTCGATCAGCTGACCCTCGCCGGTGCGGCGCTTGTGGCGCAGTGCCGCCATCACGCCGATCGCGAGGTGGATCGGGTTGACGACGTAGTCCGGGTAGTTCGACCCGGAGCCTCGCGGCTCGCTGCCATCGAAGCCGGTCATGCCGTTCACGCCGCAGACGGTGCTCAGCACGGCGCCGAAGCCGATGAACTCCGCATGCGGGCCGGTCAGCCCCTGCATCGGCTGGTAGAGGCCGATGATGCCCGGGTTGGCCGCCGAGACAGTTTCCCAGGTGAGGCCGATCTGACCGACGGCGCGGTTGGTCATGTTGGTGACGAAGATGTCTGCCCACCGCACGAGCTCGATACCCAGCTCATGGCCGCGCTCCGTGGTGAGGTCGATCGTCACGGAACGCTTCTCGGCGTTGAAGTTATTGTAGTACCCGGAGAGGTTGAGGTTGGTCGTCCCGGGCGGGCGTGGCCCACCGATGCGCAGGCCGTCCGGCCGCTTCTCCGTCTCCACCCGCACGACGTCTGCACCCAGGTTGGCGAGCGCACGCGTGCCGATTGGCCCTGCGCCGAACCAGGTGAGGTCCAACACCTTCACGCCATCGAGCGGGCGCGGCTTGCCGTTCGAGCCACCGTTCACCATCAGATCGCCCCCTCAGTCGCCAGTGCGCCGATCTCGTCGGTGCTCAGTCCCAGTTCGCCGAATATCTCCTGGTTGTGCTCCCCCAGCAGCGGCGCCGCGCGGCGCAGCGTGGCCGGTGTCCCTTCGAACTGCCACGGCGGGCCGGGGTAGCGCAGCGTCTTGCCTCGGCCGGCGTCCTCAATTTCTCTCCACCAGCCGCGGCCCGCGAGCTGCTTGTTGATTGAGATGTCTTCGGGGGTGCTGACCATGCCGGCCAGCACGCGGCGGGCCTGCGCCTCCTCGTAGAGGTACTCCTTCGGGTGCTTGAACATGAATGCGACCACGACCTCCTGGATGTGGGCCAGTTTCGCGAGCAGGTCGCCGAGCCCTGACGGGTCCGTGGCGAGCTGCGTCAGCAGCGCGCGGTTCATCGACTCGCGGATGAACGTCGCGTACGGCTCCTCGGTCAGGTCACCTGCCTCATCGGTCGAGGCCATCAGATCGACGAGGCCCTGGAAGCCTGCCCCCGCGAGGCCCGCCACCATCAGATAGACGTAGCCGTCCGCGCACTCGTAGAGGCCGAGGCCCGGGATCGTGAAGCCGAGCGCACCGCCAGCGTCTCGGACGCGGTCGTTGCCGTTGATGTCGGCTTCCTGCATCGCCGTCTCCTGCGCCATCGAGAGCGCCTCCTGCATCGAGACCTCGACGAGTTGCCCCTCGCCGGTCGCGTCGCGGTGCAGCACGGCCGCCATGATCCCGGCGGTCGCATCGATCGAGGCGCAGTGGAACCCCTGCAGGTCCGGGAGCTGTTCCGGCGGCCCGTCCGCGAAGCCCGCCAGCGTCATCACCCCGGACATCGCGAGCCCCACGATGTCGGCGTACGCCCACTGCGCGCGCGGGCCGCTGAGCCCCCAGCCGGTGAGCGAGGCGTGGATCAGTTCCGGCTTCGCCGCTTCGAGATCGCTCACGCTGAGGCCGAGCGCCGCTGCCTCCTGCGGACGCCACGACTCGATCAGCACGTCGGCACTCTCGATCAGCCGTAGCAACAGCTCCCGGCCGCGATCGTGCGAGGGGTCGATCGTGACGCCGCGCTTGTTCGCGTTCAGCAGCAGGAACTGCAGCCCGTTCTCCGGGGCATCGACATCGGGCAGGTAGGGTGCGTACGTCCTCGCGGCGTCGCCACCGGGGGGTTCGACCTTGATCACGTCGGCACCGAGGTCGGCGAGCAGGCGGCCGGCGTAGTGGCCGATCGGGCCCGAGAGGTCGAGCACGCGCAGGTCGTCGAGCGCTGCGGCCATCGGACGCTTCCCCATCCTCGCGCGCATCGCGACACCACTCGCGGTGGCGACGACACGAGGGCGATTCTGTCTCGGAGTGTGCGGGGAGTCAACGCGGCCAGGGCGTGTAACAGCCGTCGAACCGGCGATAGACGGGCTAGTGGCTGTTGAAACGTACGAATGTGTCGACCCTTACGTTGCCGAGAAGGTTAGCTGCGGCTACGCTGTATTCCTCAGATTTGCACTGAACCTAGGCGGGCATCGGGCATGGGATTTGGCGGAGGCCCGATGATGGGCCGTGGCGGCGGTTCGGGCATGATGGGCCAGGATTCCGCGCGCCCGTCACTGAGCGCCGCGCTCGTCTCACTGAAGGGCCGCGACTTCCGCCTGCTCTTCGCCGGCATGCTCGCCTCGAACATGGCGATGGGCATGCAGATGCTCGCGCGCGGCTGGCTCGCGTTCGAGCTCACGGGCAGCTTCGCGATCATGGGCGTGATCAGCTTCTCCTTCGCGATCCCAATGTTCTTGTTCTCGCTGATCGGCGGCGCGACGGCCGACCGCGTGGAGAAGCGCACCCTGATGGTGCTCACGCAATTCGGGACGCTGTTCACGGTGACGGCGACCGGGATCATGATCACGACCGGCGTGATCACCGTACCACTGCTCTTCGCCGTCGGCGTCCTACAGGGGACGGTGATGGCCTTCCGCATGCCGGTGCAGATGTCGATGCTCGCCGAGGTCGTTCCCGAAGAAGAGTTCATGAGCGCGATGGCGATCAACAACGCCGCCATGAGCGGGACACGTCTGGTGGCGCCGCTGACCGCCGGCCTGCTGCTCGCCGCGTCGGGCGTCGACATGGTCTATTACGCGCAGGCCGTGATGTACGTGGTCACGCTGGTCTTCATCCTGCAACTGCCGAGAACGACCGATCACCTGATCGGTGCCGACGAGCGCGGGACGGTCATGTTCGAGGCGATCGGTGGCCTCCGCTATGTCTGGGCGGACAAGCAGGTCCTGCTGCTGCTGATCATGGGCTCGATTCCCATGATGCTGATGATGCCGCCGATGATGACGATGCTCCCCGGGTTTGCCGTGGCCGAGCTTGGCCTTGGGGGTGACGGTCTCGGCTTCCTGTTGACCGTCAGCGGCGTCGGGTCACTGATCGGTTCGTTCGCGGTTGCGACGCTCACGGAGTTCCAGCGTAAGCCGCTCTTGCAGATGATCTCAGGTATTGGCGCCGGCGTTGGGTTGGTCGCGCTCGGACTTGCCTCGAAGGCATTCGGTCTGCCGGGGGCCGTCGCCGCACTGCTGGTCGTGGGACTGTTCCAGGGGCCGTTCATGACCCTGAACATGACGATGGTGATGTCGAAGGCGAAGCCCGAGTACCTGGGCCGTGTGATGAGCGTCTTCATGCTGCTCTTCGGCCTGATGCCCTTCATGAGCTACCCGATGGGCATCCTGGCGGACATCATTACCGCCTCCAGCACCTTCTCGGTCACGGGGGTAGTGCTGATCGGCTTCATGGGGCTGATGTTCCTGAGCAATCCTCGCTACGCGCTGAGCCGTTTCGTGCCGCGCGAGGGCGTTGGCCGGCCGATGGGCCGCCCCGGCGGCGCGCCGCGACCCGCGGTGGCCACTGCTGCGCCCGCCGACGCATCCGCACCCGCGCTCGCTGCAGCCAACGGCAACGGCGCGCTGGCGACGGCACAGGCCGGCAACGGCAACGGCGTTACTGTTCCCGAGACCGAGGACATTGAGGCCGACGCGGTTGCCGTGCCGCTCGCTCAACCACGTCCCGTTGAGCCTCGCGAGTACATGGTGGCGAGCGTCGCCGCGCAGCCGCCGATCCATGACTACATGAGCAACGGCAACGGTCACAGCGGCAATGGCGCGAATGACTCGTCCGCGAACGGCAACGCGACGAACGGTGCTGCCTCGGACGGTGCGCCCACCAGCGACGGCACAAGCTACGGCCTGCCTCGGCTAGAGAGCGTTCGTCCCTCGGACGGTCCGAACAGCGGCTCGACCTACGGGCTGCATGAGCCGCAACCGGCTGCGGCGACGAACGGGCACGCGAGTGGCGCGTCGAACGGCGGCCCGGCGAGTGGCAACGGTCGTGGCAACGGCAATGGCCTCGGTAGTGGCCCAGACAGTGGCGAGGTGCCGCCCCCGATCGATCAGGCGGCCAGCGACTACGGCCTGGGGGGCGACGCGACGAACGGGAACGCGACCTCGAACGGCAACGGCGCCAGCTCGCCGCGACCGCCGGAGCGCGTTGAACTGCCCGCACGCCGCCGAGCCGGCCCGATCGAGCGCACGACGATCGCGGCGATCACGGCGACGGTCGTCGCCGGCGCACTCTCCTCGCTGGTCTTCCGTCGCAAGTAGCGCCCCGCGGGGTGCTTGCTAGCCTGCGTCTCGGCCGAGCACGGCCATCAACTCGCGCCACTCGGCCGGTGACATGCCGCTGGCCTTCTGCTCGACCTCTTCGCCGGCGAGCAGCTTGCGGACGACATCGAGGCCCTTGCCTGAGAGCTGCGCGCCGCCGACGCGGTAGTCGCTGAAGGCGTCGAAGGCGAGCGGCACCCAGCGCTGTACGGTGTCCAGCATGACATCCGCGTAGGCGCGGATCTCGTATTGCGCGTGGGCAGCGTTCCGCAGCCAGAGGAAGTGCAGCAAGTTGTGCAGATCGATCTTCCAGTACCACTGCGTGTAGAAGTTCAGCGAGAGGTTCATGCGCGCCAGTTCGCGCGCCAGCCCGGGCTTGTCGGGGTCGACGAGGTTGCCATCCGCGTCCTCGTTCAGCAGCTCCGCGTAATGGCCGTAGGCGCGCTCCGCGTCCTCGCGTAGCAGCTCGTAGACGCGCGCGGACTCGTCGGCCGATAGCGCCTCGCCGCGCCCCTGGCGGTTCGAGGTCGACTGGGCCGCCATCTGCTCCGGCGCGGGCAGGTAGAACTCGTTGTCGAGGATCGAGTAGCGCGCGGAGTACTCGTTGACGTTCGCCGTACGGTGCCGGATCCACTGGCGGGCGACGAAGATCGGCAGCTTCACGTGGTACTTGATCTCGCACATCTCGAAGGGCGTGGTGTGCCAGTTGCGCATCAGGTAACGGATCAGACCGGCATCCTCGCGGGTGCGCTTGGTGCCTTTGCCGTAGGAGACGCGTGCGGCCTGCACGATTGCCGCGTCATCGCCCATGTAGTCGATCACCCGCACGAAGCCGTGGTCGAGCACCGGCAGCGGCTCGTACAGCATCTCTTCGAGCGCCGGCACCGTCGCGCGCCTCGTCGGCTGCGTCTCGGCGCGTGACGAGTCGACCTCGGCGCGTTGCTCGTCGGAGATCGGGGTCGCGTCGTCGGAGCGGGCGAGTCGTTCAGTCACGTCGCTGGCCATCGGGTCTCCCCTTCGGCCCATGAGCGACTACGTGGCATGCCCCTCGCTGACGGGAAGGGCGGGGAGAGCGCAGCACGCATAGGCGCTGAGCTTGAATCTTGCAGCAGTCTACGCCGAAGCCGCCGCGACGACTATCGCGGGCTGCGGATAGAGCCTACTGCCACTGCCAGCCATCGCGAACGGACGAGGGGAGGCGGGCCGCCAGCCGCTCGTTCGGCTCCCAGAGACGGCAGTCCGTCTCCATGTCCTCCAGGAACGGTCCGACGCAGTCGCTGCCGTCACGCACGATGTGCGTACAGAGCGTGCGAAACGGGTTCTGACTCTGCCCGGATTCGATGGTGCGGCGCAGCCACCGGCAATCGATCGCCATGCAGGTCGTGCTGCCAGCCATGGCGGGAGTGTACACGCGCATCGCGTCAGCCTCGATCGGGGAGGGCATCGATCTATGCCTCGATCGTTCCTGTGGGTATGATTGGCTCAAGGGCGCAGACCGTTGCGCATCTCCCCGTGAGCGAGCCCCCAGTGACGCAGTCACACGTCGTCGCCCCAGCCCCCACCCCGGTGGCTGCTCGCCCGCGCATCTTCTACGGCTGGTGGATGGTGTTGGGCGCGATGGTTGCGCTGTTCGTCAGCACGAGCGCGCAGGGCGGCGTCTCCGGCATCTTCCTGCGTCCGATGTCGGAGGACCTGGGCTGGACACGAGCGCAGTTCACGATCGCCACCTCGCTCGGTACCGGGGTCTCCGGACTGATTGGGTTCTTCATCGGCGGCTACGTCGATCGTGTTGGTGCGCGCCCGTTGATGGTCATCGGCATCACAATCGTCGGCGGCACCCTGCTGGCGGTATCGCAGGTGCAGGAACTCTGGCAGTTCATCGTGCTGCGGGGCGTGGTCTTCACGATCGGCTTCGTGCTGGTCGGCAACCTCGTCGTCAACGTGACCGTCTCCAAGTGGTTCGTCGAGCGGCGAGGGTGGGCGATCTCGATGGCCTCGCTCGGCTTCTCGGCCTCGAGCATCGTCACGCCGCTGGTGATGGTCCCGGTTGTCGATGCGCTGGGCTGGCGCGACGCCTGGGTGGTGATGGGCGTGGTCTCGTGGGTGCTCGTCTATCCGGTGGCGCTGATCATGCGCCGCGAGCCGGAGGACTTCGGACTGCTACCCGACGGCAAGATCGAGGGCGAGGCTGCGGACGCGGAGGCTGTTGCGGTCGCGCGTGAGGAGTACGCGAGCTCACGCACCCGGGGCGAGGCGGTGCGGACGCTCGCAATGTGGTTGCTGATCGTCGCCTTCGGGTTCGCGATGGTCGGGCTGATCTCGCTGATCTTCCACTCGATCCCCTTCCTCACGGACAACGGATACAGCCGCAGCGACGCGGCCCTGATCGTGGCGGCTCAGGGTGGCTCGGCGATCGTCTCGAAGTTCGCGTGGGGCTGGGCGATGCAGTACCTCCCCGTCCGCGGATTGGTCTCGTTCTCCTTCGTGATGTCGGGGGCATCGGCGGTGGCGATGGTGCCCGTGGCGGCCACGGGGTCGCTGGAGCTGATGGTCGTCACGTTCGTCCTCTTCGGCTGGGGCATCGGTGGCATGGTGCCGCTGAGCGAGGTGATCTGGGCACAGTTCTTCGGCCGTCGCTACCTCGGCGCCGTGCGCAGTGCGGGGATGCCGGTCACGATCATCTTCAGCGCGACCGGACCGTTCGTCGCCGGCGCGTACTACGACGCGATGGGCTCGTACAACGGCGCGCTGATCACATTCGCTGCGTTGTGGTTCATCGCCGCTGGGCTGGTGATGCTGGCCCGCCAGCCGAAGCCGAAGGCGGCGCTGCCCGCCGAGCCGCTGACGCCCGAGGATCCCGCAGCCTTCTTCGAGGCAGGCGCCACGCTGCCGCCGACCAGCGAGGGTGACGCGGAGCACGCGACCGAGCCAGTCGCGGCGGTCACCGCCGTCGCGGAACCGCCCGAACACGCCGCAGCGCCCCCGCCGTCACGCGAACCTCCGCCAGCAAAGATGCCGATGATTGATGCCGACCCGGAGCATGACCCTCCTCCCCCGGAGCCGTCGGAGGCCACAGAGATGCAAGACGCTGCACAGGAAGTCGGGCGCGCGACCCCAGCAGATGAAGCATCGCCGCGTCCCACGACGCCGCGACCGCGCGACTACATGACGGAGGACGAGGGCACGCAGTCGGTGCGCGACTACATGCGCCAGCAGATCGATGTGCCGCGCGAGCGGCCAGCCAACGGCTCGACTCCCGCGTCGTCGGAGCCCGCACCCGAGGCTGCGGCCGCCCCCGAAGCCGAACCTCGGGCCGAAGAACCCGTCGCGGCTGAGGAAGATCGATCCTTCGGCGAGGAGCCAAACCACGAACCTCATGATGAGCCCGTGCCGATGCCCGAGGAACCGCCCCAGTACGATTCGCCGCCGGAACGCGAGCGCGAGCGCGCGGACTACGGGCCTCCGTCGTGGGAGCCCGCGCAGAGCCTGCCGTTCGGCGAGCGCTGGACGGCTGAGCCGTCCGTGAACCTCGGGCAGGCGACGAGGGCGATCCAGCGGCGCCTCCCGAGTGCGCTCTCCTACTACCGTCAGGACGGCGTCTCGTCCGCCGTGTGGGCGGGCGTCGCAACCTCGGTGGTGGTCACGGCCGCGGTCTGGCTGCTCACACGCGGCAACAGGTAGCAACAGGTGGCACGGCGGCGCCGACCCAACGGGCGAGTCTGAACGTTTACGAAATCACTACATTCCCGGTGCAGCCTCTTCACGCGCTCGCACGATGACCGCTGCACAGCGACCAGCGAGGGAGTGTCCGATGTTGATGTTCGACGCCTGCCCGCGATGCAAGGGGACCGTTGCCCGCATAGAGGAGCTGAACGATGCGTACTACTCGTGTTTGCAGTGCGGGCTGCTCGCCTACACGTGGCCGCCACGCGTGACAATAACGCCACCGACCGCCGCCTGAGAGTCCCGCCTCTAGAATCGGTACATGGCTCTCGAACAGAGGCGCATGCACGGCGAGGTGAGCGAGCGGGAAGACCTGCTCGACGGCCGCGTGCGTGTCGACCTCGATGGCGATGCGGAGGGCTGGGACGTGACCGCCTCTTTCGGCTGGCGGCGTGGCCCCGGGGGCGAAGTGGCACTCGAGGAGGGTGAGCTGACGCTCACCGCGGGCACCGCGGAGCTCTACGCCTCGCTCGATGGCGACGGCGGGGCCGTCGAGCCCGACGCGGAGACCGGCGCGGCCGATGTGCGCGCGAACTTTGTCGTGGAGGGCACCGCCGGTGAATGGCCCGCGCTCGTCGATCGGCTCGTCTGCACACTCGCGATCGGCACCGAGGAGTGGAGCGGCGAGTTGCGCCTCGGGGAGTAGCCTCCGGGCTGAGGTAGCCGAGATCAGGGCTCTCTGGTAGAACGGTTGGCAGCGCCGATTTCAGGCCGCGTAGCGTGGGTGAGTCGCATGGGCATGTTCATGGACCTGCACACCGTTGATCCGGGCTTCACGCCACAGGAAATCGCCGACGCACATGACGCTGACCTGGCCATCCGGGCGAAGCACGGGGTCGCGTTCCACACGTACTGGCACAACGAGGAGTCCGGCAGGCTCTTCTGCCTGCTGGAAGCGCCGAACATTGAGTCCGCGAACGCGGTCCACAGCGAGGACAACGGGTTGATCGCAGACCTCGTGATCCCGGTGGAGCAGGGGGCGGTCGCGGCGATGCTGGGCACCGATGGCGCGATACCGTCCGTGCCACAACCGATCGAGCTGCAGGGGCCAACTCGTGATCGCTCCGTCCGCACCATCCTGTTCACGGACCTCGAAGGCTCAGTGCAGCTCACCTAACGGCTCGGCGATGAGCGGACGGTGGAGCTGCTGCGTGTCCACAACGGCATCATTCGCGAGGCAATAGCGGCCAATGCGGGCAACGAGGTGAAGCACACCGGTGACGGCATGATGGCGTCGTTCCTCTCGGCGGCGAACGGTGTCAGTTGCGCGATTGATATTCAGAACACGATGGCGAAGCACAATGAAGATGCTGCCAACGAGTCGCTGCACGTCCGCATCGGCCTCGCTTGCCGGCGAGCCGATCGAGGATGGTGGCGACCTCTTCGGCAGCGTCGTCAATCTCGCTGCGCGCATCTGCAATGCGGCGGACGCCGGCCAGATCCTCGTCGCGGGAGTGGTGCGCGAGTTGAGCATGGGCAAGGGGCACGCCTTCAGCGACTCAGGCCCGGTTGAGCTGAAGGGCTTCAACTCCCCGATCCAGCTCTCCGAGGTGGCCTGAGCGTAGCGCCTGACGATCTCGACCGCTCGCAGGATCGCAGCGCCGCGCGCCGCTATGCTGGCGCGACCGACGACCGCGAAAGGAAGCGACCGCCATGGCAGCCAGCTGGGACGCCCCTCCCGAGATGACGATCGATGTCGAGAAGGATTACCGCGCCGTGATGCACACGGAGGTGGGCGACATCTCGATCAAGCTCCGCCCGGACCTTGCGCCGATCAGCGTCAACAACTTTGTCTTCCTCGCCCGCGAAGGTTTCTACGATGGCGTCACCTTCCATCGCGTGATCCCCGGCTTCGTCGCACAGGGTGGTGACCCGACGGGTACCGGTACCGGCGGCCCCGGCTACTCGTTCCAGGATGAGCTCAACGACCTACCGTTCGAGCAGGGCGTGATCGGCATGGCGAACGCGGGACCGGGCACAAACGGCTCGCAGTTCTACCTGATGCTTGACGCCGCCCCACACCTGACGGGCAACTACACCGCGTTCGGCGCGATCGACGAGGGCATCGATGTGATGCTCGCGCTGCGCGTACGCGACCCAGATACCGACCGAGAGCCGGGCACGTCGATCACCTCCGTGGAGATCGTCGAGGGCTAACCCCCCAGGGGCCACAAAGCTTCGCGGCAGATCGTGGTTCTTTCGCGTCCCAGACCGCTCATGGTGAGCCAGTCGAACCATGACGCTGTTTGCCACGCGCGAGCGGTACTGAGTCACCCTTCGACAGGCTCAGGGTGAGCGGAAGGCCCGTCGGGCAAGCGCCTACGTGTAGCGACGGAAGATCGCGCTCGCGTTCTGACCGCCGAGGCCAAACGAGTTGGAGAGCACCACGTCCAGGTGTGCCTCACGGGCCTCGTTCGGGACGACATCGAGATCGCAGGCCGGGTCGGGCGTGACGTAGTTGATCGTCGGCGGGATCAGGTCGTGCTCCATCGTCAGTACGGAGACGACCGCCTCGATGCCCCCCGCGCCGGCAGCGAGGTGTCCCGTCATCGACTTCGTCGATGAGATCGCGACCCTCTGAGCGTTCTCCGGCCCCAGTGCGAGCTTGATTGCCGCGGTCTCCGTCTTGTCGTTGAGCTGCGTGCTGGTGCCGTGGGCGTTGATGTAGTCGAGTGCCTCCGGTTCGAGTTCTGCATCGCGCAGCGCCCGCAGCATCGCCAGCGACTGGCCCGCGGCGTCCGGGGCGGCGTCGTCGGCGGCGTCGAAAGACCAGCCGACGCCCGCGAGTTCGCCGTAGATGCGCGCGCCGCGCGCCAGCGCTTCGTCTTCGCGCTCCAGCATCAGCACACCCGCTCCCTCGCCCAGCACGAAGCCGTCGCGGTTGAGGTCGTAGGGGCGGGAGGCGTGCTCCGGGTCGTCGTTGTTCTGCGAGAGCGCCCCCAGGCGGCCCATGGAGGCCAGCGAGAGCTGGGTGATCATCGCCTCCGCACCACCGGCCAGCACGGCGCGCGCCTGGCCCATGCGGATCATGTTCAGGGCGTGGCCGAGCGCGTCGGTGCCGGAGGCGCAAGCCGTATTGATGGTGGTGTTCGGGCCTCGCAGGCCCAGCTCGCGGGCGACGCGGGCGGCGGCCATGTGCTGGCCGTGGCGCGTGATCAGCAGCGGGTCGACGCGGTGAGCGCCGCGTGTCCGCAGCGTGTTCCACGGTTCGCCCATGTTGAAAGCGTCGCCGGAGGTCGCCATCACGACGCCGATCTCGTCGCCCGCTCCGTTGGTGAACGGCAGGCTGCTGTCTTCGAGCGCCTGCATCGTGGCGGCGGCGGCGAGCTGAATGAAGCGACCGCTGCGGCGGGCGGCCTTGCGGTCCAAGTACTGCTCCGGGTCGAAGTCATTGACCTCGCCGGCGATCTGGACGGGCAGGTCGTCCGGGTCGACCTGCGTGACGCGGCCGATACCGTTGTTGCCGGTGCGCAGCCCCTCCCAGAACGACCCGATGTCGTTGCCGATCGGTGTCACGGCACCGAGGCCCGTGATCACGACGCGAGGAATCGTGCGTTCCATTACTGCCATGCTACCAGTCGGCGCTTGAACAACGGCTACGCCGGCGTCGCGGCGAGGTTCTGCAGGAACTCGCGGATGTTCAGCGAGAGCGGCGAGGGCTGGTCGGTCGGCACGAAGTGGCCGGCACCTTCGATCAGCGAGATGCGGGAACCGATGATCCGGCGCTGCACGCGCTGGATCGCCTCCGGGGTGAGCATGTCGGTCTCCGCGCCGCGCACGATCATCACGGGGCACTGCACGCGGTCGACGCAATCCCAGAGGTCGTTCAGGCGGCGCTGACCGGGGTCCGGCTCCGGCGGGCGCATGCGTGAGTCGCGGAAGGCGCGGTCGAAGGCCCAGGTGTAGCTGCCCTCGTCGGTGACGACGATCGAGCCTCGGACGCGGCGCTCAAGTTGCTCGGTGGTGGACTCGGGATAGGTCTCGCGGTAGAGATCCATCACCTCGTCCATAGTTGTGAATTCACTCGGTCCGGTGGTGAGTTTGCGTAGCCGCTCCATGCCGGTTCGCAGCACCTCCGGCGCGGTCTCGATGATCACCAGCGCCGTCACCACGTCCGGGTGTTCGGCGGCGTAGCACATCGCGTTTGCCCCACCCATCGCGTGGCCGACCAGCGTGATGGTGCGCAGACCGAGCGCGCTGATCACGGCCTCCAGGTCTTCGACCTGTGTCGCGCGGCTGTAGTCGTTGTCAGGGGCGGCGGCAGAGCTGCCGTGGCCGCGCTGGTCGAGCGCGATCACGCGGTATTCGCGGGCCATTTCCTGACCGACTTCTTCCCAGATGCCCTTCGTCTCGGCGAAGCCGTGCAGCAGAACCAGCGCGTGCTTGGTGCGGACATCGCCCCATTCCTGGTACTGGAATTGCAGGCCGTTGGCCTTGATTGACTCTTCGCGCGGTCGGGTTGAACTGGCCATGGCGTCCTCTGTTACGTTGTGAAGGTGTGGGTGTGCCCGCGGGACCGAAAGCGACGTTCGCTCGTTGGGTCTTCGAGTTTATCACGCTCCTCGTTAGAGGCTGAAACACGTAGATTTGCGTAGAATCGTGAATTTAGAGGGCGGGCGCCATCGCGTTGGCGGCCGAGATCCCATCGGCGAGCTCGACCCAGCTGCGCCCGCCGTCATGCGAGCCCCAGATCTTCTCTCCGGCGACGGCAAAGAGCGTGTCCTCGCTCTCCCAGAGCCGAGCGACGAGCGGTGCGCGTTCCCACTCGTCCTCGTTCTCCAGCATCAGCCGCGTCCACGAGACGCCGCCGTTCGCCGAGCGGAAGAGCGCGCCATCGAGGTCGGGCTCACGTCGGGCGCATGCCAGCACGAGCGCGTCCGACGACCCCGGCATCACCACGAGGCTGCTCGCGCGGCCGCGATCGAGGCCGGAGATCGACTGCACCCACGTGCGCCCGGCATCGTCCGAGCGGAAGAAGCCGCTGGCGGTGCTGGCGAAGACGCGGTCCGGTCGTTCCGGATGCACCCACAGTCCGCGCAGGTCACTGCCCAGCCCGTCGGAGCGCTTCTCGAAGCGTTCGAACTGCAGCGTGGTGCCGGGATCGGGCGCGCACCACACCGCGCCGCCCGCGACGGCGGCGTAGAGGATGCCCTCCGGCCCGCTGTCCGGGAAGCCGATCGCGACCACCTCCGTGCCCGTGCCGGACTCCCCACGCAGCGCGCCACGGAACGCGCCGAGCTCGTTCGCCTCGACCGCGCCGGGGAAGACCGCGAAGAGGGCAGGGGGCGAGGCGCCGACGTAGATCTCCCCGCCGGGGGAGGCGCGCACAGTGTGGGCATCGCCCTCCCAGACCTGCGTCCAGCCTTCCCCGCTCCAGCGCGTGAACTGGTGCCCGGCGTTGCTGAGGCTGACCCAGACTCCATGCCCGGGCACGGCGGCGGCCGCGACGCCATCGCGGTAGTCGATCGAGCTGATGCGCATGCCGTCGAGGAAGCGCACCGGCTCTTCGCCGGGAATCACCTCGAGCACGCCGTCGTCGGTACCGATCAGGATGCCCGGCATCTCAGCGCACCTCGCACGGTCGAGCGGGCCGGTTTGGGGGGGTGGGCCGGTTCAGGGGTCGAGCCGATCGCGTACAGCGTCGACGAGCAGCGGCAGTATTTCGCCGGACGGCCCGCGCAGCACCTCGCTGGCGACCTCCGTCAGCGGCGTCGGCTCCGGGTTGATCTCGATCAGCTGCACCCCTCGTTGCACCGCGAGCATCGGGTACTGGGCGGCCGGGTAGACGAGCGCCGAGGTGCCGATCGAGAGGAAGACGTCCGCGCGCATCGTCTCCTCCTGCGACCGCACCAACGCCGAGGGTGGGATCGGCTCGCCGAACATCACGGTGTCGCCCTTCACGATGCCGTCGCATCCCGGCTGGGAGCAACGCGGTGGCAGATTCTCGGCGTCTACGGGAAACTCCTGCCTCGGCCAGCGGGTCTCGCAGCCGACGCAGCGCATCCAGTGGCGGTTGCCGTGGATCTCGGTCAGCGAGCGTTGCCCGGCCTGACGATGGAGGTCGTCGATGTTCTGCGAGATCAGGTGCCCGAGCACGCCGAGCTCCTCCAGTTCGGCCAGCGCGCGGTGTCCCGCGTTCGGCTCAGCAGCTTCCAGCGCCGTGCCGAAGCCGTCGACGCTCTGCGCCTGCTCAAGCCGCCGTTCCCACCAGCGCTTTGGGTCCTCGCGGAAGCCGTCGTACTGATTGAGGGGCGGTTCGCCGCGCTCCGTCCAGAGCCCGCCCTCGCCTCGAAAGGTGGGGACGCCGGACTCCTTCGACATGCCGGCACCGGCCAGCGCCACCGCGTGGCGGGCCTGCGCGAGCAGGTCGGCGCAGCGCGTGAGGGTGTCGCGGTCGAGTTCGTTGGTCACGGCGCAATCCTAACCGCGGTTCCCGGGTGCGGACAGTGCCGCGGGTACCGTCAGCCGGGGGCGTGATCCGGCTTACCCGAGGGATCGACCGCTCCCGCATACCATCGGATCAGGACAAGAAGGGACGTCCCAACCAATGCCAAACGCGAGATCACGGTCTAGCCCATCACGGGCCGGCAGCTGTTTTTCCGGGTGCCACATTCGTGGTGCGAAGAGTGTGACCTCACGATCCGCACGGCGCGCAGAGCCGCTGAGCAGGTCGGCGATGTCGAAGTGAAAGTGAAGCCCTGGTTCAACCACCTCTTCGACGCGCTGCGTCGCGGGGGCTGGCACGCTCCGGTGCTGACGATCGATGGCAAGATCTTCTCGCAGGGGATCGCCGGACGAGGACGAACTACTGCAGGCGCTGACGGCTGGGGTGCACGCATGAACCGACGAAGCTGGCTCGCAGAAACTGTGCTGTTCGCGGCGGCGCTCGCCGTCGCCTGCGGTGGCGACGACGACACCGCAGGCGTAAGTAGCGCGGCGACGGCCGCACCAGCGACGACGGTCGTGGCCGCGGTTGTGACGGCAAGCCCCACGCCGACGACGGGAGAGATCGACCACTCCGTCTTCGACCGGCCGTTCACGGAGCGCGAGGAACTGATCTTCAACGCAATCGGTGGGCGATACAGCGAGACGAACTGGGCGATCCGCAGCATCAACCTCGATGACCTGATTCCCGGCGGGCCCGGCAAGGACGGCATTCCGGCACTCAACGAACCACAATTCATCAGCCATGAAGAAGCGGCCCGCATGATCGAGCCACAGAGTCCCGTGATCGCGTTGGAGGTCAACGGCGAAGTCCGTGCCTACCCGATCGACATTCTGATCAGGCACGAGATCGTGAACGACGTGATCGGGGGCGTGCCGGTCGCGGTGACGTTCTGCCCGCTCTGCAACACGTCGACCACCTTCGACCGTCGCGTCGATGGTGAGGAGCGGCCGTTCGGTGTCAGCGGCCTGGTGCGAGTCAACGACCTCGTGATGTTCGATCGCACCGACGAGTCGTTCTGGCAGCAGATCACCGGCGAAGCAATCGTTGGCGACGACACCGGCAAGCGACTCACGATGCTGGCCTCGCAGATCGTCTCATGGGCGGAGTTTGACCTGGCGCATCCGGACGCCGTTGTGCTCTCGCGCAGTACCGGCTACCGCTACGACTACGGCCGCAACCCGTACTCCGGCTACGACCGCGTCGGCAGTAGCCCGATGTTCCCGCTCGACGAGGACTTCGATGGCAAGGAGCGCGTGCTGACGGTCGAGATCGATGGCGATGCGGGCGCGTTCCCGTTCGCCTCACTCTCCACGGAGGTGGTGATGGAGACGGATGTCGCGGGCCAACCCGTCGTCGCCTTCTGGCAGTCGGGGGCGGTCTCCGCGCTTGACGAGTCGTTCATCATCGGCAGCCGCAACATCGGCGCTGCCGGGGCGTTCTCACCCTTCCTCGATGGCGAGCGTCTGACGTTTGAGTCGCGCGATGGCGCGATCGTGGACACGAAGACCGGCACTGTCTGGGACGTGCTCGGCAAGGCACGGACCGGGGGACTGGCGGGTGCCGCGCTGGATCCGGTGATTTCCGGCAACCACTTCTGGTTTGCGTGGGCGACATTCATGCCGGAGACCAAGATTATCATAGGCAACACGGGCGGGTAACACTTCTCTGACACTCCGGGCGCTCAGGCGGTCGACAATGGATTTAGTGGACCGGTTGTCCACTCAAAGACGGAGCCCCTCGTGGCGTTCTCACACGGCCCCCCAACACCCCGTCAGCAGCTGATCCGCTACTCGATCGTCGCACTGATCATCGCCGTAATCGGTGGACTGTTCGTGCAGCGCGAGTACCTGAGCAGCAGCGAGGCCGGCGCGGGCGACACGGCGCTCGGCCTGATCGACAGCAACGGCGTGAAGGTCGGGGAGCTGGCCCCGGACTTTGCCATCCTCACCGTCAGCGGCGAGGTCGTGCGGCTCTCCGACTTCCGAGGCAAGACCATGGTGCTGAACTTCTGGGCGAGCTGGTGCCCGCCGTGTCGGGCGGAGATGCCGGACTTCCAGGAGATCTTCGAGCAGCGTGAGGCCGCTGATGATTTCGCCATCCTCGCCGTCGACAAGCTGGTTGAGGACACCGAAGGTGCGGTACGCGAGTTCGTCGAGGAGTTCGGCCTGACCTTCGAGGTTGGCTTCGACGCCAGCGACGAGATCGTCCAGCACTACGGCGTACGAGGCCTGCCATCGACCTTCTTCATCGACCGCGACGGCATCCTGCGACAGAAGTCGCTGGGCCCGGTCTTCGGCAATCTGCTCGCCGACGGCGTCGCGCTGGCGGACGCAGCCGGAGGGTCGTAGCGGCGCGACCGCTGGCGAATCGCCCCCCGATGCTGTAGTTGTACCCCTCATGCGGGTACTCGAACTGAGCGAGCGCGACGAGGCTGCGGCGTACTGCGGGAAGCTCTACGCGCGCTGGGGCGCGGAGGTGATCCGCGTCGAACCGCCCGATCGCCCAGCCGCGCGAGAGTCGCTCGAGCTCTACCTCCACGGCGGCAAGCGGCGCGTAGCGCTCGACTATCGCGACTTGGCGCAGCGCGCGACGCTCGATCGTCTCGCTGCGAGCTGCGATGTGCTGGTCACCGACGCGACGGCCCGGGAGGTCGATGACCTCGGCTTGCTTGACCTCGGCGGTGATGCCGGCCCGGCGGTGCGCACCAGCGTCACGCCGTTCGGGCTGAGCGGGCCGTATCGCGACTGGGAGGCGACCCGCTCCACGCTGCTCGCACTCGGCGGGTACACGTGGCTGCACGGCGACATCGGTCGCGCACCGCTGACGATGCCGGGCAACTACCCGCACTACCAGGCCGGCTCCTACGCCTATATCGCCTCGCTGGCGGCCCAGCTTCGCACTCGCGGCGAAGACGGCGCGCCGCCGGTGCGCGTGGAGGTGAGCGCGATGGAGGTGCTGGCAAGCCTGCACCAGTTCACGTTCACCATGCTCACCAACGCCGGGTTGGTCCGCAGCCGCCACGGCAACCGTTGGGAGAATCTCGCGCCGACCAGCCTGATGCCGTGCAAGGACGGCTGGTGGGGCTGCAATATCCTGCCCAACTTCTGGACACCGTTCACGCTGATGATCGGCCACCCCGAACTGGCCGACGACCCTCGCTTCCTCAACAACAACGACCGCATGGAGCATATCGACGAGCTTGAGGAGATCATCCACGACGTCTTCAAGGACTGGTCGAAGCAGCGCATCTTCACGGAGGGGCAGGAGACCTGGCGCGTGCCTGTTGGTTACGCAGTTTCGTTGCAGGACACGCTCGAGGACCCTCACCTCAACGACCGCGAGTTCTGGCGGCCGATCGAGGGTATGACCGAGGGTGCTGAGGGGCTGCGAACGACCGGCTCGCCGTTCTTCTACGTCGGCCAGGAGCGCCCCACGGAGCACGCACCCGTCGCGTCCGGTGCGGACACCGAAGCGGTGCTCGGCGAACTGCCCGAGGGCACCTCGAACGGTGCTTCGGCTGCGAGCCTGCCTGCGCCCGCGCGGCCACTCGATGGTGTCCGCATCCTCGACCTGACGCGCATCTGGTCGGGACCGCTCAGCACGCTGATCCTGGGCGACATGGGCGCGGACGTCGTGAAGATCGAGGCGCAGCTCGGCCGTGGCCCGGCGGTGCTGCCGCCCGGCATCGGCAACATCCTCGGTTCGGACGCGCCGGAGAATCATTGGAACCGACAGGGGTTGTTCAACAAGCTGAACCGCAACAAGCGCAGCGTTGCGATTGACCTCAAATCGGAGCAGGGGCGGGCGATCTTCTTGGGGCTCGTCGCCGAGGCCGATGTCGTGATCGAAAACTTCAGCGCACGCACGATGCCCGGTCTTGGTCTCGGCTACGAGGAGATGAAGCAGGCGAACGACCAGATCATCTATGTGGCGATGCAGGCCTTCGGCCAGCAGGGGCCCTACCGCGACTACATCGGGCTCGGGCCAAGCATCGAGCCGCTGATCGGGCTGACGGCGATCATGGGCTACTCCGATCACGAGCCGCGCGTCACCTCGAAGGCGCTCACCGACGCAATGGGTGGCATCGCTGCCGCTGTGGCGGTAGTGACCGCGCTCGACCGCCGCGAGCGCACCGGCGAGGGCGGGTTGATCGACCTTTCGCAACACGAGACCGGCGTGGTGATGATCGGCGAGCAGCTGATTGAGCGGCAGCAGGCCGGGATTGAGCCCTCGCGCATCGGCAACGCGGACCGTGCCGTCGCGCCGCATGGCGTCTACCGCTGCGCCGGGGACGACGACTGGATCACGATCGCCGCCACTGACGAGCGGCAGTGGCAGGGGCTCGCGGGCGCAGCAGGCGCGGGCTGGGCAGACGACCCCCGCTTCGCCACCAACGAGGCCCGCCTGAAGCACCGTGAGGCGCTCGACGAGGCGATCGAGGCGTGGACCGTCGGCTTTGAGAAGGTCGCGCTGATGAGCGAGCTGCAGGCCGCAGGCGTGCCTGCGGGCGCCGTCTACTCCTCACCCGAGGTGATGGCCGACCCACATCTCGCGGCGCGGGGCTACTGGATCGACCTCGATGAACCCGACAACGGCGTCCAGCGCTACGACGGATCGCCGGTGCACTTCGACGGCGACCGTGGGTACGCGCAGTACGCGCCCGCGCCGACGCTCGGCGGTGACAACGAGGCCGTGCTCGGCGGGTTGCTCGGGATGTCGGACGGGGACGTCGCGGCACTCTACGAAGACGGCGTGATCGTCGACCGACCGCCGGGGTAGTGTCCCTTCGCTTGACCCGAAACGGCGGGTCGAGCCAGTGTTACGCGCTACGTAGAAAACTGTCGGGAGGACGATAAGATGGACGTGAAAGCCGAGTGGCCGGGGAAAATCGCCGAGATCGCTGTCGCGGTCGGTGACGTCGTGAAGGCGGAGCAAGAGCTGCTCACGCTCGAGTCCATGAAGATGCTGACACCGGTTGAGGCACCCGCCGACGGCACCGTCGCGGAGATCCTCGTCGAGCTAGAGGCGTACGTCGAAGAGGGCGAGACGCTGCTGCGACTCGACACCTAACCCGGGCGTCCCTCCCAGCAAGTAGACGCGCAGGGGGCGATCCATGACCTGGCAAGACGATATCGAGGAACTTCAGCGCCGTAAGGAGCTCGCGTACGAGCTCGGCGGCGAGGAGCGCATCGAGACGCACCACGCTCGTGGCCGCCTCACGGTCCGCGAACGCCTCGACCGGTTGCTCGACGCCGGAACCTTCCGCGAACGCGGTTCGCTGGCCGGCCGCACGGAGTACACCGACGGGGAGCTGAGCAGCTTCTCACCCTCCAACTACGTGATGGGCACGGCGAAGATCAACGGGCGCACGGTCGTCGTCGGTGGCGACGACTTCACGGTGCGCGGCGGCGCTGCCGACGGGGCAGTCGGCGGCAAAAGCGGCCATGCCGAGCGCATGGCGCGAGAGCTGAAGACCCCGATCGTGCGGCTGATCGATGGCACCGGCGGCGGCGGGAGCGTGCGTACGATCGAGGACATCGGACGCACCTACATCCCCGGCAATCCCGCGTGGGAGACGATGGTGCAGATGCTGGCAGAGGTGCCAGTCGTCGCTGCCGCGATGGGCTCCGTGGCCGGCATCGGCGCGGCACGAGTCGCTGCTGCGCATTTCTCGGTGATGGTGAAGGGCACCTCGCAGATGTTCATCGCGGGCCCGGTCGTCGTGCAGCGCGGCATGGGCTACGAGATGCCTGCGGATCGCCAGCAGGCGAACGAGGAGCTGGGCGGCTCCCACATCCACGTCTACCAGAGCGGCGCGGTCGACAACGAGGCGGAGGACGAGGACGACGCCTTCCGGCAGATCCAGGCGTTCCTCTCCTACCTGCCGGACAACGCCTGGCAGCTCCCGCCGGTGAGCGAGTGCGACGACCCGCCCGAGCGGCGCGACGAGGAGCTGCTCTCGATCATCCCGAAGGATCGTCGGCGTCCCTACGACGTGCGCGCGATGCTGGAGCTGATCCTCGATCGCGGCAGCTTGTTCGAGATGACCCGCCACTACGGCTCCAACCAGGTCACCGCCTTTGGGCGGCTGAACGGCTACCCGATCGGCGTGCTGGCGAACGATCCGAAGGCGAATGGCGGCGGGCTCGACGGGCCGGGCTCCGACAAGCTGACGAAGTTCGTCGACCTCTGCGACGCCTTCAACCTGCCGATCGTTAACTTCGTCGATCAACCGGGGTTCATGCTAGGCGTCACATCCGAGGCGTCTGGCACGATCAAGCGCGGCGTGCGCGCACTGTCGGCGATCTACCAGGCGACCGTGCCGTGGTCCTCCGTCGTCGTGCGTCGCGCATTCGGCGTCGCCGGGGCCGGGCACCAGAACCACGCGCGCTGGAACTACCGCATCGCGTGGCCCTCCGGCGACTGGGGTTCGCTGCCTGTCGAAGGCGGCGTGATGGCCGCCTATCGGCGCGACATCGAGGCGGCCGATGACCCCGCTGCCTACCAGGCGGAGATCGAAGAGAAGCTGAACGACCTGCGCTCGCCGTTCCGCACCGCTGAGGCGTTCAACATCGAGGAGATCATCGACCCGCGCGACACTCGAGTGCTGCTCTGCGAGTGGGTCGAACTCGTCTACCAGTCGCTCGGCACGATCCTCGGACCGAAGCGTCGAGGTACGCGCGCCTAGACCGTTTCTGACACTGCTCGAGCGCGTGCGTAGAGCGCCGAACGAAGCTGATACGCTGCCCCTCGCTCACGTCGTAAGCACGCGGAGGGGACGAGACGATGGCTGAACTTTCGGTGCCAGAGGGTCCCGCGGATCTGACCGCTGAGTGGATGAACGACGCTCTGAGCAGCTCGGTGTCGCTGAACGGCGCGCGGGTGGCCTCAATCGAGTGGGAGCAGATCGCCGTCGGCGAGGGCTTCGCGGGACAGCTTGCACGCATCGAGATCAGCTACGAAGGTGGTTCGGGAACCCCGGACGACGCGCCGTCCTCGCTGATCGGCAAATTCGCCTCTGAGCACGCCGAGACTCGGGAGCTGTTGGCGATGGCGGGCGGCTACGAGCGCGAGGTGCGGTTCTACTCCGAGCTCGCTGCGGACTCCGGCCTGCCGACACCTCGCTGCTACCACGCCGCCTACGATGCGGAAGCGGGCACGTGCGTGATCTTGCTGGAGGACCTGAGCCCGGCCGAGACCGGAGACCAGATCCTCGGCGCTACGATCGAGGAGGCTCGGTTCGTCGTCGCTGAGCTGGCTCGCTTCCACGCTCATTGGTGGAACGACGAGTCGCTGCCGTCCTTCGACTGGATGCGCCCGCCTCCTGATCTAGGGGCGCAGATCATCACGCTCTTTGAGACCGGCGTACCGGGGTTCGAGGAGCGGGCCGCAGACTATCCGCGCATGGGGGTGCTCGTGCGGCGTGCGGGCAAAGTGCTGCCGATGATGGTCGGCGAACTGATGGGGCGTTTCGGGAGACCGCCGTACACGCTCGTCCACGGCGACATGCGGCTCGACAATCTCTTTCTCCCTGTCGCGGACGGCGATCGCTTCACGGTGATCGACTGGCAGGGTGCGACACTCGGCGTCGGTGCGGCCGACCTCTCGTACTGGCTCGCACTCAGCCTGACGGTCGAGGTGCGCCGGGCGCACGAGGACGAACTGCTGCAGCTCTACCACTCGACGCTGGTGGAGCACGGCGTTGTGGACTACAAGTTTTCGCAGCTGAAGCGTGACTACGCGGGGACGTTACTCACGCTGATCCCGTTCTCTGTGGTGGTCTCGAACGCCCTCGATCTCAGTTCGGAGCGCGGGGAGGCGCTGGCCGCCGCGATTTTCTCGCGCATGGATGAGGCGCTGGCCGACCACAAGGTCGGCCGGTTGCTGCTGATCGCGCCCTGGGCGATCCGAGGTGCGCGGCTGTGGGCCGCGCTGCGCTCGCCGTTCTCGAGGCGATCGCGAGCCTAGATACCGAGGTCTCGCTTCACCAGCCAGTCGCGCAGCCGAGTCGGAATCCACTTCGCGACGATCGCCTGCTGCTTCGCGTCGCCACCGACGAGATAGCGCGCCTTGGGCCGCTTCGCTGTGAGCGCGTGCTCGACCACCTTCGCGACCTTGCCTGCGTCGATGGCGTTCTCGTTCGACTCATCAAACCACCGCTCGACCGCGTCCATAGCGTCGCCATAGAGCGTTAGCGCTTCCTCCGGTAGATGGGACCGCAGCTCGCTGATCGTCTCTGTCGCCTTGTCCCAGATCGGCGTGGCGATCACGCCGGGCTCGACGACAGCGACGCCGATCTTCCACGGGGCGAGCTCCACGCGCAGCGAGTCGGTGAACGCCTCCATAGCGAACTTCGACGCGGAGTAGGAGCCGACGAACGGCGCGGCCATGCGCCCGGCGATCGAGCCAATGTTCACGATCCGGCCTTCCGTACGGCGCAGTGCGGGGATGCACGCCTGCGTCACGGCGACGTGGCCGAAGTAGTTCACCTCGAACTGCATACGCAGTGTGTCGATCGGGATGAATTCGTACGGGCCGCCGGTGCCGACGCCGGCGTTGTTCACGAGGCCGCTGAGGGGCTTGCCGCTGGCCGCCACCTGCTTCGCCGCCTCGTCGATCGAGCGCTGCTCGGTGACATCGATGCGCAGCGGAGTCAGCCGGTCGGAGGCCTCGCGTTGCAGCGCTTCGCCGTCCTCGGCGCGGCGCACGCCCGCGAAGACGTCGAACCCGAGGTTGTCGAGCCGCAGGGCGGTCGCCTTGCCGATGCCCGTCGATGCGCCCGTGATCACCACCGCACTTCGGTCGTCGCTCTGTGTCGCCATCAGGCCCCCTCTGCGTCGTACTCGTAATCCCAGCCGGGCCGCCACTCCCAGTCGCGCGTAATTGTATCGGCGAGCGGCATCCCGGTGGCGAGATGCACGAGGCAGTCATGCGTCGCCCGATGCCCGACGATGACGACCGCCTGCCCGTCGCGCTCGGCGGCGAGCTGATCGAGGAACGCGCGCATCCGTGCGGTGGCGTCGTTGTCGCTCTCCCCGCCGGGGAAGGGACGCTCGATGCAGTTCGGGCGGGCGGCAGCGACCGTCTCACGTGGCGCACGCGTCAGTTCGCCGTAGTCGCACTCACGCAGGCGCGCGTCCTCGATCAGCGGGATGCCACGGTCCGCGAAGGCGATGCGCGCGGTCTTGCTCGCTCGCTGCAGGTCGGAGCTGTAGACGGCGTCGAACGGCCGCCCGGCCAGCTAGTGCCCCAGTTCGGAGAGCGCGACATCGAAGTGGCCCGAGGCGATGCGGCCTCATTATCGAGGCTGGTCGAGTGGCTGACGAAGGTGATCGCGGGGGACATCACTGCTCTGCAGTTTCGCGGCGGACTGCACCTTAAGGGCGTTCGCACCTTACGATGCGCGGCGACGTACCGTGTGAGCGACGTGCGATGTGGGGGCGAGCAACGATGAGTCTGCGGGACCGCACCGCCATCGTCGGGATCGGCGAGACCGACTACTCGCGCGACTCCGGGCGCACCGAACTACAACTGACGTTGCAGGCGATCCTCGCGGCCCTAGACGACGCCGGGCTCGAACCGCACGATGTCGATGGGCTGATGCGCTGGACCGTCGATACCTCCGGCGAGACAGAGGTGGCATCGAACCTCGGCGTCCCCGACCTCGCGTACTTCGGCGAGATCAGCCAGGCAGGTAATGTCGGCGCGGCACTGGTCGCCAGCGCCTCCGCTGCGATCGTGGCCGGGCTGGCGAACGTGGTCGTGATCTACCGCGGCGTGAACGGCCGCTCCGGCCGTCGTTACGGGCGAGGCGATGTGACCGGCCGAGGTGGTCGCGGCGGGGGCCAGTTCATCGAGCCCTTCGGCATCCTCACCCCGCAACACGGGCTCGCGATGACCGCGCGACGGCGCATGCACGAGCTCGGCACGACGAGTGCGCAGTTCGGCATGGTCGCCGTTGCAGAGCGCTCCCACGCGAACCGCAACCCGCGCGCGACCTTCCACGACACGCCGCTGACGCTGGAGGACCACCAGAACTCGCGCATGATCGTTGACCCGTTCCACCTCTTCGACTGCTGCCTGGAGACGGACGGTGGCGGGGCGCTCGTGATCACCTCGGCAGAGCGAGCGCGCGACCTCAAGCAGCGCCCGGCGCTGATCCTCGCCGCCGCGCAGACCGGTGGCGGCGAACACAGCTACATCGAGACGGTGGCGGTGCACACCGCGCCTCGACTCTTCGCGATGGCCGGACTCGGCCCGGAGGACGTCGACGTGGCGCAGATCTACGACCACTTCGCGCCGTTCGTCGTCTTCGCGCTAGAGGACTACGGCTTCTGCGCGAAGGGGGAGGGCGGCGCGTTCGTCGAAGCCGGCGAGATCGCCTGGGACGGCGGGAAACTGCCCGTGAACACCTCCGGCGGGCACCTCTCCGAGGCGTACATGCAGGGCATGAACCAGCTGATCGAGGGCGTGCGACAGGCCCGCGGTAGCTCCACCGCGCAGGTCGAGGGCGCTGAGGTCTCGTTCGTCGATACCGGCATCGGCACCGGCGCGCTGCTGCTGATGGGGGCTCGTAGTGGCTGAGCTGCCGCTGCCCGTGCCGGACGAGGCGACCGCCCCGTTCTGGGAGGCCTGCCGCGATGGTGAACTGCGCATCCAGCGCTGCACCGGCTGTGCCGTCTTCCGCCACCCACCGCAGCCGATGTGCAGGCAGTGCGGCTCGAGCGAGTACGAATGGACCGCTGTCAGCGGGCGCGGCAGCGTCTTCAGCTACATTGTCACGCATCAGCCGATTCACCCCGCGCTCGCTGACCTCGTTCCCCACCTCGTCGTGCTCGTGGAGCTGGAGGAGGGCGTGCGCATCACCAGTAACGTCGTAGAGTGCCCGCCGGACGAGGTCGCGATCGGGATGCCGGTCGAGGTGACGTTCGAGCGAGTGAATGAGGAGATCACGCTACCGAAGTTCCGGCGCGTGTGAGTGTCGTGTGAGTTTAGATACGGGCGATGACCGCCCTCAGGGTATGTTGTCGTCCTTCGACAAGCTCAGGACGAGCGAAGGGAGCGGGCGTTCCCGCAACCCGCTCCGCTCATGGTGAGCCCGTCGAACCATGAAACAGTTCCGCTGCACCAGTGGCGGGGAACAGAGATGAGGAACCATGGCTGAGATTTCTGGCGCACAGATCATCGCGCGCTCGTTGAAGACACAGGGCGTTTCAGCGATATACGGCGTTGTCGGCATCCCCGTCGCGCAGATCGCCGCGGCCGCGATGCCCGAGGGCATCAAGTACGTGGGCATGCGGCACGAGATGCCGGCGACGTACGCGGCGCAGGCGACCTCCTACCTCACCGGGCGGCTCGGCGCATCGCTGGTGGTCTCCGGGCCGGGCGCGCTGAACGCCACGGCGGCGTTCGCGAACGCGTGGTCGAATCGCTGGCCGATGATCATGCTGGGCGGCGCGGGCGAGACGACGCGCATCGGCATGGGCGACTTCCAGGAGGCGGACCTGCTGACGCCGGTGCTGCCGTACGCGAAGTTTGCCCGCAGCGCGCAGAGCATCGAGCGACTGCCGGCGCTCGTCGCGGAGGCAGCGCGCAAGTCGCTGCACGGCACGCCGGGCCCATCATTCCTCGACCTGCCGGGAGACATGATCTCCGGTTCGGTTGAGGAGGACACGGTGCAGTGGGTGCCTCGCGTGCCCGATGCGCCGCGACCGATGGCCGACCCGCAGTCCGTCGGCGACGCGCTGGAGGCCCTGAAGAGCTCCGAGAGCCCGCTGGTGATCATCGGCAAGGGTGTCGCGTGGTCACGTGCCGAGGAAGAAGTGAAGCGCTTCGTTGAGGAGACGGGCCTGCCGTACCTCGCGATGCCGATGGCCAAGGGCATCCTGCCCGACACACACGACCAGGCTGCTGCTGCGGCGCGTTCCTACGTGCTACAGAACGCCGACCTGATCTTCCTGGTCGGCGCTCGACTGAACTGGATGCTGCACTACGGCCTGCCGCCGCGTTTCCGCGAGGACGTGCGTGTCGTGCAACTGGACATCAACAGCGAGGAGATCGGCGTCAACGTGGCGGCCGAGGTCAGCCTCGTCGGTGACGCCAAGGCGACGATGGCTCAGCTGCTCGATGCGCTGGACCAGGACCCGTGGAAGTTCCCGGACGACTCCGAGTGGACGCAGAGCGTGAAGGCGGAGGCCGCGCGCAACGGCGAATCCGTGCAGGCGATGATGGACGACGATTCGACGCCGATGGGCTACTACCGAAGCCTGAAGGAGATTCGCGACGCGCTGCCGGAAGACACGATTATCGTCGCCGAGGGCGCAAGCACGATGGACATCAGTCGCACGGTGCTCGACAACTTCCTGCCACGGCATCGGCTCGATGCCGGTAGCTTCGGTTCGATGGGCCTCGGTCACGGCTTCGCGATCGCGGCGCAGGTGGTCCACCCGGACAAGAAGGTGCTCGCCCTGCAGGGCGACGCGGCCTTCGGCTTCGCGGGCATGGAGGTCGAAGTCGCGGTACGCCACAAGCTGCCGATCACGTGGGTCGTCTTTGTGAACAACGGTATCGGTGGTAACGATGTCGACATGGAAACGGCGATGCAGTCGCCGGGCGCCTTCGTGCCGAACGCTCGCTACGACAAGGTGATCGAGGCGTTTGGTGGCAAGGGCTACCACGTCGAGACGCCGGACGAGTTCGCATCGGCGCTCAAGGACGCGGTGGCGAGCGATGAGACGTGCCTGATCAACGTCGCGCTCGACCCGGCGGCCCAGCGCAAGCCGCAGAAGTTCGCCTGGCTGACTCGCTAGACGAGGCGGCCCCGCTAGGGGCCACCAGACGAGGCACAGAGACCAGCGAGAGGCCGCACATCGAGCGGCCTCTCTGCGTGCCCGGACTTCACGCGGGCGTCAGCCGTCGAGCGCGTCGAGCTGTTCCAGCAGGCTGCGTGCCCCCTCGCAGCTCGCGCCCAGCAGCTCCACCCGCTGCCGCAATTCGCGATCCGAGGTGATCACCAGCAGGGAGCCAGGGTCTTCGTCCTCCTGGACGAGCCGCACGATGCGGTCATCGGCGGCATCGCGGCCGCTGCGGTCGGCGTAGAAGACCGCGACGCCATCGTGCAGCCCGCCGGGCAGCGAGGCGCTCGGGCGGCCATCGAGCAGGGCAGCGACCTCGTCGCCGGTCGCCACGACGAGTCGTTGCAGGCGGCCGACGAGCCGTAGCGCGGCACCATCGCGATCACGCCACCAGCCGTCAGGGCGGCTGCCAATCACGTTCATCGCATCGACGATTACGCGGGCCATGCGGTCACGATAGTCGCGCGCGACCATGCGAGGGAAGGGCGTCTGTCCCGCTCACCCTGAGCTTGTCGAAGGGTGACACTGCCCTCTCCAGTTCCGTCCATCTCTCTCCAACGTCTCAGTCCAGATCGGGGGTGCGGGGGCGGAACCCCCGAAGAGAACGGGCCGGCGAGTGGATTTCACCCTCATAGAAGGTCGCGGGCGAGGACGTGACGCCAACGCGCAGGCGGGCGGGGTCGGCTCGATGACGACGCGATCGAAGAAGGCCGCCTCGATGGCGGCCTTCTCACGTGGTCGTTCGATCTCGCTAGTCGTCGCCGGCAGGAACCTCCGTCGGGCGGATCGTCTGCTTGCCGGTCGCGTCCTCGTACATCTGGCGGATCGCCACGGCGCGCTCCGGGCCGTTGAAGCGCTCCGGCTCGCCGTAGTTCTTCGCCTCTTCCCAGACGGCGAAGGCGTTGGCGAGGACGACGGCACCCATCCTGACTCTAATATAGGAAGTGGCATGAGGACTGGGGGCAGGTCCCACATGGTGCAAGGCTCGCTGGCGGACGTGCTTGAGGAGGCCGACGGCCAACCCCCGGTCGAGCAGACGCTGGAGATCGCGAAGTCGGTCTGCGGAGCGCTGGGGTTTGTGCACGGACAGAGCCTGATCCACCGGGACCTCAGACCCGTCGACATCCGAACCCCGGCCCGCCCTACTGAGTTCCTGGGAAACCGCTTCGGGGACGCAAGCAGGTCCGTGATCTCGGCCACCACGGCACTCCATCGGCACACCGCGCCGCAGGAGGACGATCTCACTGTGGTTGACTACGCTCGCGGAACGTGCCACATGTGGATGGTCGGGAGTGGAGACTTCAGGGCAGGCGAACCGTGACGCGAGCAACCTCACTCTGCCTGAGCATGATTCTCCTTGTCACGGTCGCGTGTGCGAGTGGGAACAACTCGAGAGCCCCGACTACGGGCATGACCGCATCGCCTCCGTCAACGGCGACTTCGACCGCCACGCCTCAGGCAGGCGCACCTCCGACCGACACTCGACCGCCTCAGGCGACTGGCACTCCGACGGCAACGACGCAAGCCGTACTGTCCCCGGGTCCGACGGCCTCTCCTGCCCCTACGCCACTCGATGCCGATACCGACAGCCAAGGGTTGGATGATTCCTGTGGACATCGTGTCGATGAAGCCATTGTTAACTTCGGTTTTAACGTCGTATTGGCCACAAACGGCACGACTCAGTCACCACAAGGCAGGCCGCTGCAGGAGGACTGGACACTAGCGGATATTCCATCCGAGGTCGACGACCATAACGGCCGTGAATATGCGCGGATCGCGTCGTACATGATGCCGATTCGTGACGCCCTGATATGTGACATGGCAACGCTCGACAGGACCGACTGGCTCTCCCTGACGCAAATCTTGACACTGAACAACATCAAGACGGAGCAAGACCTATCGGGTAGTCCCCCCGAGCGATTCTATTCCACCGAGGGCATCTACGAGTTGCTCAGGGCCGGCGAGAATTCTCACCCGATGATGAAATATCTAGAGGAGGCAGAACTCGAACTCAAATGCCTCGCCTTTCGGAGTTTTGACTTCACAAATCCCCAAGGCAACGACCATTGCGCCATCCACGGCTTACCAGTCGGCCGAGGTCTCGTGTTGCCCTAGGCAGTACGGAGCCTGCCCCGCTTTCCCGGACACCTACCTCGGAGAAGGTCGCGGGCGAGGACGTGACGCCAACGCGCAGGCGGGCGGGGTCGGCTCGGTGACGACGCGATCGAAGAAGGCCGCCTCGATGGCGGCCTTCTCGCGTGGTCGTTCGATCTCGCTAGTCGTCGCCGGCAGGAACCTCCGCCGGGCGGATCGTCTGCTTGCCGGTCGCGTCCTCGTACATCTGGCGCATCGCCGCGGCGCGCTCCGGGCCGTAGAAGCGCTCCGGCTCGCCGTAGTTCTTCGCCTCTTCCCAGACGGCGAAGGCGTTGGCGAGATCCTGGTCGGGGTCGTCCGGCAGCTTGCGCACCAACTCCTCGCTCCACAGCGGCATGCCGCTGGAGACCTTGTTCGCGTACCGCTCGTCGGCCTTGCGCAGCCGCTCGAGCACGCGTCGGATCTCGCGGTGGTCGAGCCACATCGCGCGGTAGGCGACGCGGCCGCGACCGTCGAGCACGTAGACGGAGTTCGGGAAATAGCCCAGGTGCTGGTGCAGCGAGCCTTCCATGTCGTCCACGATCACCGGAATCTTCTGGCCGTCCGCATCGACACATGCTTGTGCGTACTGCTGCCGGGTGTGGATGTTCTCCGGCTGCGGGTAATCACCGCCCGCGTGCGGCTCGCGCACCCAGACCGTGAAGAACGATGCCGTGTCGCCGAAATCGGCGGCCAGCGCTTCCATGGGAGGAACCTCCCCCCGATAGGGCGGTCAGGTGTATGCGCCGGCGGTCAGCACGACCTGCCGGCCCTGCAGCGACGAGAGCTGAAGCGTCTCGCCGTCCAGCAGGCCCACGGTCATGTCCGGGAACTCCGCGCCAGCGCGCGGACAGTCGTTCATGAAGTTCGACATGCGGTCTTGCATTGCCGGGGGCTGGTTCGTCATTCGCGTCTCTCCTGCTACGTCCTCCGGGGGAGGATATAGCGTTTCTCGAAGCTAGAACGCTGGTATGCTGTCGCCAGATTGCATCGACCGGTTAACCCGGTAACGACAGGATCTCCGATGGTTGACTTCACTGACACGAAGGAAGAAGCGACGTTCCGCACTGAGGTGCAGACCTTCATCGAGGAGAACGCGCCACAACTCGATGGGGGTGAAGGCCTCGGCTTTGGCGGCGGGCGCCTCTCGAAGGGTGCTCGCAAGGCCTTCGATGGCTGGCGCGACGCGCTGGTTGAGCGCGGCTGGATCGCCCCGCACTGGAAGAAGGAATACGGCGGTGCGGACCTGACCGTGAAGGAACAGTTCATCCTCAATGAGGAGTTCGCTGAGTCCGGAACCTTCAACGTTGGCGGCTTCGGCGTGATGATGCTCGGCCCCACGCTGATCATCCACGGCACTGAGGAGCAGAAGGAAGAACACCTCTCCGCAATCCTCAAGGGCGAGGTGAACTGGTGCCAGGGCTGGTCTGAGCCCGGCGCCGGCTCCGACCTCGCATCGCTTCAGACGCGGGCGATTCGGGATGGTGACGACTTTGTGATTAACGGCCAGAAGATCTGGACTAGCGGCGCGCAGTTCGCCGACTCCATGTACATGCTTGCGCGCACCGACCCGGACGCACCGAAGCACCGCGGCATCTCCTTCTTCCTGCTCGACATGAAGGCCCCCGGCGTGACCGTGCAGCCGCTGGAGCAGATGTCCGGGCAGGCCGGCTTCAACGAGGTCTTTTTCGAGGACGTGCGTGTCCCGTCGCAGAACATGGTTGGCGAGGAGAACCGCGGCTGGTACGTCGGCGCCACGCTGATGGACTACGAACGCTCCGGCATCGGCAACTCCGTTGGCACGCAGCGACGGCTCAACCGACTGCTGAAGACGGCCAAGGATCTGCCTCAGGATCAGTCGATGTTGCAGCGCAACAACAACGTGCGCCTGACCTTCGCCGATCGCTTCATCGACGCCGGGATCGCGCTGCTCTTCTCGCAGCGCATCATGTCGATGCAGTCGAAGGCTCAGGTGCCGAACCACGAGGCGTCGATGGCCAAGCTCTTCTCAACGGAGATGGGCCAGCGCATCTCGGCGCTGAACATCATGCTCTTTGGCCTCTACGGCAACATGATGGATCGTCAACGTGAGGAGGCGCAGAAGGGTGCCGCCGCACGCGGCTATCTGCAGGCTGTCTCCGCCACGATCGCGGGCGGCACGTCCGAGATTCAGCGCAACATCATCGCCACCCGCGGGCTCGGCCTGCCGAGGGGCTAGCCACCGACCGAGGTGCGAGATCGCAGAGACGCCGTCAGGCGTCTCTGCTTCGTTCTACGGTTCGGCCGGCTACGGCGCTGATGCGCGCTGTGGCCCCGCATACATCCCATTCGGCTGTTAGCACGTACTAATAGCATCGCCACGTGCCCGCTGGTGAGGATGACCGATGCCTGCTCTCCGACTGCGCTACCTCGTCGCCGCGATCGCGGCGTTGGGCCTGCTTGCCGCCTCCTGCGGGGGCGACGACGAGCCGGCCGCGACCGCCGCCTGGCGTGCGGCCGGCTCGTCGAGGCTGAGCACGTAGTCGGCAGCCATCGCAACATCCCCTCGCAGCGCGATCGTCGCCGACTATAGTACCGGGCGAGAAAGCCTGCTATATCTGCATCCATCGCTCTGCCGATCAGGAGGACCAGATGCCCGCTCGCAAGATGCCGACCTACGAGACCGGACTCGAGCAGCTCGGCGACAACCTCTATGCGTACCTGCAATGGAACGGTGGCTGGGGGATCAGCAACGCCGGCTTCGTCGATGGTGGCGACGGGCTGCTCGTGATCGACGCGCTGATGGTGCCGAGCATGGCGCGCTCCTTCGTCGGCGCGATGCGCGAGGTGAGCGACGCGCCGTTCCGGCAGCTGGTGAACACCCACTCGCACGCCGACCACACGAACGGTAACCAGTTCATCGAGGGTGCGGAGATCGTCGCGCACGAGAACTGCCGCAGCGAGATGGAGCAGGCCGCCGCGGCGAAAGCGGCGCGAGCGCCCGGCGATCGCGGGCCTCGACCGGGCTGGATTCAGGAGAGCTGGTGGGAGGAGCTGGCGGAGGTCGACCCGCCGCTGCCGACGGCGACATTCGCCGATGACCTCACTCTCACCTGCGGCGGCACGGAGGTGCAGCTGATGCACTGGGGCCCTGCCCACACGACCGGCGACGTGATGCTCTACTTCCCGGAGTCGAAGCTGCTCTTCGCGGGCGACCTCGCGTTCTTCTTCGCGACGCCGCTGTGCCGGGGCAACATGGCGAACTGGGTGAACATCATCGATCGCATCGACTCCGACCTCGATGTCGAACGCGTGATCCCCGGCCACGGCCCGATCGGCGGACTGACCGAACTGGCCGACCAGCGCGAGTACATGGACTTCATGATCACGAAGACTCGCACCGCCTACGACGATGGTCTCGACGAGGCAGCAGCGGCGGCCGCGATCGACCTCGGACAGTGGGGCACGTGGCCAGAGGCCGAGCGTAAAGAAATGAACATTGCGCAGCTCTACGCGACGTTCGCCGCCGAGGGGTAATCGCAGCTAATCGATCGGCGGCCGCAGGTCGCGCACGTCGAGGCGGCGTTCGAGCGCCATGCCGAGGCGGATCAGCGTGCCCTCCTCGTAGAGCGGACCGACGAGGGTGACCGAGCGCGGTCTGCCGTTGGTCACGGCCGCGCGCAGCGTCAGCGTCGGGTGGCCGGTGTAGTTCGTGAGCGCTACCAGTGGGCTCCAGCGGCCCGGGGTGATGATCGCGTCGAACCCATCAAAGGCGGCGTCGAGGTCGCGCATCAGACGCGTGCGGAGGCGGGTCGCCTGCACGTACTCGACGGCCGGCACCATACGCGCGGTGCGCAGCATGTTCGGCCACGCATCGGGCGACTGTCGCACCATCAGATCGTCGCGGTCGGAGCGCGTGAGGTCGTCGAACGCGGCGGCGACTTCGACAAAGAGGATTGGGCTAAGCAGCGCCCGGCCGGGAAGCTTCGGCAATCGCAGCGGCTCGACCTGTGCGCCGACCGCTCGCAGCTCGTCTAGCGCCTGCCGGTCGCTCGCGGCCGACCCGCGCCCACGAAAGTCGCGCGCGATGTGGCCGACGCGCAGCCCTCGCACTCGTTCACTGGCGTCGAAGTTGAAGGGCAAATCGGTGGCGCTCAGGTCTTCTCCGTCGGCGCCTCGGATCGCGTCGAGCACGAGCGCAGTGTCTTCGACGCCACGTGTCATCGGCCCGATCTTGTCCATCGTCCAGGAGAGCGCCATCGCACCCGACCTCGGCACTCGTCCGAAGGTCGGGCGCAGCCCTGCAGCGCCGTTGCGCATCGAGGGCGAGACGATCGAGCCCAGTGTCTCCGTGCCGATCGCGAAGCCGACGAGGCCCGCCGCGACCGCCGCGCCGGAGCCCGCGCTTGATCCGCTCGCCCCCTGTCGTCGATCCCACGGGCTGCGCGTCTTCGCCTCGAACCAGACATCGCCGCTGGCGAGCGCGCCGAGCGAGAGCTTGGCGATCAACACCGCTCCCGCCTCGGCCAGCCGCTCGACCACCGTTGCGTCGCGCTTCGCGACGCGATCCTTGTAGGGCATCGCGCCCCATGTCGTGCGCACACCGCGAGTGTCCAACAGATCTTTCGCGCCCCACGGGATGCCATGCAGCGGGCCTCGGTAGTGGCCCTCCGCGATCTCCGCGTCGGCGCGACGGGCGGCGGCGAGCGCCTGCCGCTCTATCAACGTGATCACGCAGTGCAGCTTCGCATCGTGGCGCTTGAGACGGTCGAGGTAGATGCGGGTCAGCCGCTCACTGCTCAGTTTCCCCGATTCGATCCACCTCGACAGCGTCGAAACCGGCGCAAATGCGATGTCAATGTCCGCCGAGGGCAGTCGAGGCACGCGCTTGCTGCGCACGAGCGGGCGCTGCTCCATCTCGAACGCCATGCCCGGCAGTCGAGGGTCGAAGCCGCCTGCTGGCGCCTCGCCGTTGTCGAGGTTGGCGTCGCGAGCTTCGCTGATGCCGGCGCGGTAACTACCGTAGCTGGCGGCGGCCTGCCGTCGTTCGGCCGGGGTGAAGCGGAGGACGGCAAGCTTCTCCGCCTCGGCCAGTGTGCGTGCGGTCACTCGTCTGCTCGGGCTCATCGGCGGTTCCTCTCGCAGATCGGGCGCGTTCATTCGCGTGCGCGGGACTCTACACGTACCGACCTACCGCTGTGCGGGCTGGCTGTGCCATGCTTCGCGGCATTCCGAGGGGATTCCAATGCCACACGCAGACAACCTTCCGTTCGAATCGCGGCGCGGGCCGGTGCTGGCCACCGGCGGCATGGTCGCCACCGCGCAGCCGCTGGCGGCGACTGCCGGAGTCGAGATCATGCGCGCGGGCGGGAATGCCGCCGACGCCGCCGTCGCGACCGCCGCCGCCCTCGCCGTTGTGGAGCCGACCTCGACCGGGCTCGGGGGCGACTGTTTCGCGCTCTTCTACGACGCTCCCTCGCAAGAGGTACACGCGGTCAACGGGAGCGGGCGGGCGCCGGCGGCGCTGACGATCGAGGCGCTCGCGGAGCGCGGCATCAGCAGCATGTTCGGCGCGAGCCCAGAGAGCCGTCCGCACGTCGTCACGGTGCCGGGCACGGCGGCAGGATGGCACGACACGCTGGAGCGACACGGGCGGATGGGCCTCGCGGAGGTGCTGCAGCCGGCGATTCGGCTCGCCGAGGACGGCTTCCCGGTGACGCCGCTGATCGGCGTCTACTGGGATGAGCAGATGCCGCTGCTGGAGGCCGGCCCGAACGGCGAGGAGCTGATGATCGACGGCCACGCGCCGAGGCCGGGCGAGATCTTCCGCAACCCGGGGATGGCGTCGGTGCTCCGCACGATCGCCGAAGGTGGCCCGGCAGCCTTCTACGGTGGCGAGGCAGGACGCGCGATCGTCGAGGTGCTGACGAGCCTCGGCGGCCTGATGACGGTCGAGGATCTGGAGAACCACCACAGCACCTTCGAGCCGCCGATCAGCACCACCTATCGCGACATGAACGTCTACGAGTGCGCGCCGAACGGGCAGGGTCTGACCGTGTTGATGGCGCTCAACATTCTCGAAGGCTTCGATATCGCTGCGATGGACCGTGAGTCGCCGCAGTACTGGCACACCCTGATCGAGGCGATGCGGCTGGCCTTTGCCGACTCGCGCTACTTCGTCGCCGACCCGTCGAAGACGGACGTGCCGGTGCAGGCGTTGCTCTCGGCGGAGTACGCCGATCGCCGTCGCGCGTTGATCGACCCCTCGACGGCACGACCGGCGCAGGTGCACGGCGACGTCGCGCGCGTGGCACAGCCGGTGGGCGGCTCGGACACCGTCTACCTCACGGCCGTTGATGGCGATGGCAACGCATGCAGCTTCATCAACAGCAACTTCGCGGGCTTCGGCACGGGCATCGTGCCTCGTGGGTTCGGGTTCTCGATGCAAAACCGCGGGGCGGGTTTCTCGCTCGACCCGGATCACCCGAACGCGCTGGCGGGCGGCAAGCGGCCGTACCACACGATCATCCCCGCGATGACGACGTACGAGGACGGTGCGCTGCACGCGAGCTTTGGGGTGAAAGGCGGCTTCATGCAGCCGCCGGGGCACGTGCACATGCTGGTGAACATGCTCGACCACGGCATGAACCCGCAGGCGGCGCTCGACGCCCCTCGGCTCTCGCTGCGGCCGGGTACGGCGGACGGTGCGGTGCACCTGGAGCCGGAGATCGCGGTCGAGACCATGAGCGCGCTCGCGCGGATGGGGCACGATGTCGTGCCATCGACCGACCGCTTCTCCTTCGGCACCGGCCACGCGATCGTGCGTGACCGCGAGAGCGGGGTGCTGTGGGGCGGTGCGGATCCACGGGCAGACGGGACGGCGGTCGGCTACTAGCCGCCCGTATCGCAGCGAACACGGAGGAGCGGACGATGCCGGCAGCGATGAGCAAGGACGAGTCCCACGAGTTCCTGGACGACCGTCCGGGGTGGATGCAGTTCACCTCGATCGGTCCGGATGGCTACCCGCACACCGTGCCGATCGGCTTCTTCCGCATGGGCGACGACCTCTACACTGGCGGTCGCGCCTCGACGCAGCGCGCGAAGAACATCGCTCGAGATCCGCGGGTGAGCGCGCTCTTCGAGACCGGCGGCTCGATGGACGACATCAAGGGGCTGCTCGTGCAGGGGGACGCGGAGATGGTGACCGACGCCGCCGCCGTGCTGATCCTGATGCGCGAAGCGTGGAAGCAGCGAGGGGCGGAAGGCGATGCGCCCGCCGAGGCACCGCCGGGGACCGCCTACATCCGCATCGTCCCGAGGCGCTACATCTCCTGGGACTACTCGAAGCCGTAGACGGCGGGCGCTAGGTCGCCGGGTCCTCGTTGGATTCGAGAGGCTCCTCGGCCTCGTCGGGCCGCGCATCTTGGTCGGCAGTCACTGAGGCGGCGTCGGACATCGAGGCCGTGGACTTCCACAGCCCGCCGAGTCCGCCGATCCCCCCGCCGTCGCCTCCGAAGAACTTCCAGCCGATCGCGGCGGCGGTGAGGATGAACGAGGCGATCAGCACCTGCAACGCCCGCGACAAGAAGCCGTCCGCGATCGAGTCGGTGATCGCTTCCACCTTTTCGATAAAGCTCACATTCGCGGCCTCGATGCTGTTGGGCCAGTCATTTGTGGCTTCGACCAGCGCGTCGTGCAGCTGTTCCTCGCCGAATGCGGCGTAGACCGGGCCGGTGCTGGCGAACCAGATCGCGCTCACGATCAGCAGCGAGCCCGTAGCCCAGAGCAGCCGCCCCGCCCAGCCGCGGCCGCCCATGAAGCCGATCGAGATGGCGAGCAGGATCACTGCGGCCAGCGAACCCCAGCGAGCGATCGTGCCGACCCGGCGGATATTCGTGCGCACGTTGTCGATGTCCTCGCGGCTGACCTCACCGTCTTCCGTCATGTCCGCGATGAAGTCCTCGCTCGTCCAGGTGAAGTCCCCGCGCAGGAAGTCGAGCTGGTCATCGAACGACGACGCATCGAGGCCACCCGCCCCGCGGCCGTCAGGGCCGCCCGACGGGTCGTCGTCGCCGATGCCCGCCACAGCCTCGTTGAGGTCGGCGCTGGAGTAGCTGAAGCCCACGGCTGCCAGCTCCTCAGCGTCCGTGCCGAGCAGGTTCGAGAGCACCTCGGCGAGTTCCGGTTGCTCGTCGAAAAGCACCTGCGCGTCGAAGGCGGTCGCTTCGCCGGTGAGGAAGGGGCGGATGTCGTCGATCACGGTGAAGAGGTTGTCCGAGAGCCACTCGGAGGCGGCCTCCTTGTCGATGCCGAGAGCCTCAGCGGTCGCTCTCGCCTCGGCCTCACTGGTGCCTGCGGCCTCGGCCTGCTCGATCAGCTGCTGCTCGAAGGTCGCGATCGCGCCGGTGACGAGCATTTGCGCGATGTTCAGGTCGTCGAACGCGCGCTGAACCGGCGAGGGATTGCCGGAGAGTGCGTACTCCACCTTGTCGCCGAGCGAGAGGCGGAGCTCGAAGGAGTCGGTGTCACCGGCGAAGTAGGGGATCAGCTGGTCGATCGCGTGCTCGACACGGTCCTGCAGGAACTCGGGTGGGAAGACATCGCGCAGCAACCGCTCGAGGATGTCCTCGACCTCCTGCTGTGGCGGAAGCTCAATGGCGCCGAGGTTGTCCGGCAGCCAGTAGCTCTGCTCCTTGTACATCTCATCGACGGCCAGCGGGAACAGCACGTCGTACGTGAACTCGTAGGCGTCGACGGCGACCAGTTCGTCTTTGAGGAACTGCGGGTCGAGCGCCGCGGTCGCGATGCGGTCGACGACGAGGTAGCCGCCGAAGCTGAGCAGCAGGAAGAGTCCCATGAAGACTGCGAAAACGCGGCGCGCGACGATCATTAGCGGTTCCTTCGGCATGCCGTCGTCTGCGATCGTTCCATCATGCACGAATGGCCGCTCCCGTAAACAGGGACTGCACGTAGTCGCGATCACCGAGTCCAGCAGCCGCGGGTGACACTCAGATCGAAGCAGGTCACTTCGGTGTTTCTGTTTCTGGCGGAGGGGTTGTGATCGCGTCCTCCCTCACTCCCTCCGCCCCTTACACCGGTCGAATGAGGTACCCGTTGGCTCCCGCCCCGGTCCCCCCGGACCAGCCCCACACACTCTCGCTCTTCATCGAAGAGGGCTGCACCTCGTGCGGGCAGGCGATCGAGGTCGCCGAGCGAGCGCGCGAGCAGTATCCCGAACTCGATGTGAAGGTCGTGGACATCGGCGTATCCTCAGAGGAGCAGCCGCAGGGCGTGTTCGCCGTTCCGACGTTTGTGCTGGACGGTGAGGTCGTCTCGCTCGGCACGCCGAGCTGGGAGCGACCGACGCCACTGCTCGCCGCCGCCCTGAACAGACGTACCGTATGACTTCTCAGATCGTGCCGGGACTCAGCAGTGGAGATCGCACGAAGGTTGTGTATCTCTCCGAGACCGACCTCTTTCAAGACATGGACGCACGCGACCTCGAACAGCTCGAACGCGGCACTGCCATGACGACCTGCCAGCGCGGCACCGTCTTCTACACGCCGGGCGAGACCGGTGAGGTGCTGTTCATCCTCAAGCAGGGTCGCGTCAACCTCTACCGCATGACCGCGGAGGGCAAGAAGCTCGTCACCGCCACGGTCGAGCCGGGCACGGTGTTCGGCGAGATGTCGATGATCGGGCAGGACATGGTCGACTCCTTCCCGGAGGCGGCCGCGGACTGCACGCTCTACGTGATGTCACGTACCGACGTGGAGCGTGCAGTCCGCGAGCAACCGTCCGTCTCGCTGCGCCTGCTCGAGCTGCTCGCGACGCGCCTCGACGCTGTTGAGGAGCGGTTGGCCGACGTGGCCTACAAGTCCGTGCCGGCGCGTATCGCCACCACCCTGCTGCGGTTCGCCGGCGACGACGGAGACCCTGTCAAGCTCTCGCACCAGGACATCGCGGACATGGTCGGCACGTACCGCGAGACTGCCACACGCATCCTCAACGAGCTGCGCGCGGACGGAATGAGCGAACTGAAACGCATGCGCATCGACCTCCTCGATGTCGATCAGCTCGAGGATGTCGCCGCCGACGCGGTCTAGCGATCGCAGCGCGGATTCGTACCGCATCACACTCTCTTCATGATTGGACGGCCGTCATTCGCTACGGTGGATGCATGCCCCATCGCGCATTCCGCACAACGCTGTTGATGGTCGGGGCTCTCGTGCTTGCCGCATGCAGTGGCGGGGACGCCGATACGGAGGCGCCTGCCGTCTCCGCAGCCGCCCCGGCCGCCTCCGTGACCGCGCCGGCTGCATCGAGTGAGTTGGCAGCGCCCGTCTACGACTTCGCGACCGGCCCGACGGTGCTCGTGAGTAACGACTTCGTGCCCTCGAAGGAGCGTGTCGATTCGACGGGCGCCTACTTGCCGACGAACGGCAACCCGACGCTGGTGTTCGTCGATGCCATCTGGTGACCGTTCTGCGCGCTGACGCGGCCCATCGTGCATGGGCTCCGAGCGGAATATCAGGACAGGGTCAACTTCGTGATCCTCGACTACGACATCGATGCGGATCTCGACCTCGCGCGTGAGCTGGAGATCCCCTCGCACCCGGCGTTCACGATCGTGCCGCCGAACGGTGCTCCCGGCGAGCACATCGTGCATATCTTCGGGCCACAGAACGAGAAGAACCTGCGCAAGCTGCTCGATGAGGCGCTCGCGCAGTTCGTGAGCGCGCCCTAACCCCAGCAACGCGTTACGCGGGAACTGCTCCAGCGATACAGGGCCCCGCGGGCCCTAGTCCCATTGCTTGCCGATGCCGCCGCGCGGGCCGTACTTGCCGAAGAAGGCGGCCGGCCAGTTGCGGCCGGTCACCATCGCCTTGTCGATGTCTTCCTCGTTGGCGATACCGTCGTCGATCAGCTGCTGCGCTTCGCGGCGCGCGGCGGCGAAGACGCGGTTGAGGATGAAGCCGTAGGTCTCGGGCATGTCCTTGACCATGCTCACGGCCTTGCCGGCGCGCTCTGCGACCCCCTTCACCGCCTCGATCGTGTCCTCGGAGGTCTCCGGCGTGTAGATCACCTCGCACATCTTCATCGCCGGGACGGGGCTGGCGAAGTGCATGCCCGCGAACAGCGTCTTGCGCTGGTCGGAGACATCCCGCGCGACCTCGCCGATCACGAAGCCGGAGGTGTTGGTCGTGAAGATCGCTTCCGGCTTCACGATGCCGTCCAGCTCCGCGAACACTTCCTGCTTCAGCTCCAGCTTCTCGGGTACCGCTTCGATCACGAAGTCGACATCCGCGAAGTCCGCGACCTCTGTTGTGAAGCTGATGCGCGTCATCGCGTCGACGGCCACATCGAATTCGAGTTTGCCGATCTCGACGGCGCGTTTGATGCCCCAGCGGCTCTCGAAGCAAGCGTCGCGCGTCGCGTCGACCAGCTCATCGCTGATGTCGCGCACGATGACGTCGTACCCGCCGACGGCCAGTATCTGGGCGATCCCGCTGCCCATGACGCCACCGCCGAGCATGCCGATTGTCTGCACCTGATTGAGCTTCATTGCGCTCCTCCTTCGGTCTCTGTTCGTTCTCTGGGCCTGCGGCTAGTCGCAGATCCCGCGCACCGAGGCGTGCAGGATCTGCGTGCCGAGTCGCAGGTTGTCGATCGTCATTCGTTCGTCGTTGCCGTGCGCCCGACCAGCGTCCTCCGGGGCGGTGAGGATCGGCACGAAGCCGTAAGCGTGCACCCCACGACGGCGGAAGACCCGCGAGTCGGTGAAGCCGGTCGAGACGCTTGGCACGATCACCGAATCCTCGATCGCGTCCTTCGCCGCGCGGGTCATCACCGCGTACAGCTCAGTGTCCGTGCGCGAGGGCGGTGTCGAGGACCGGAAGACCTCGTCGATCTCGATTGCGGGGTCGTCGATCACCTCGCGCAGCTCTTTGAGAAACTTGTCCGGGTCGTAGCCCGGGATCAGCCGGCAGTCGAGCGTGGCCTCCGCCTGCGCGGGGATCACGTTGTGCTTCACGCCGGCGGTCAGTGTGGTCAGCGAGATCGAGTTCATCTGCACGGAGCGGACGCGCGGGTTCTCGTCGGCGAGCTCCGCCAGTTTTTCGTCCGTTGGTTCCCAGTCGATCACGCCGGACTGCTGCAGGCTGCTGAAGTACTCCCGCACCTCCGGCGCCGGCTTCAGAGGGCGATCCCACTCGTTGATGCGCGCGAGCGCCCGCACGAGGCGGTCGGAGGCGTTGTCATCGTGCGGCACGGAACCGTGGCCGGGGCGGCCGGTGGCGTGCAGCCTGAGCCAGAACGGTCCCTTCTCGGAGACGCCGATGTTGAAGACCGGGCGCTCCACGCCGAAGACTTCCGTCGAGCCCGCGCCACCCTCGTTGATCACGTACTCGCAATCGAGCAACTCCGGGTGCTCGCGGTCGAAGAACTCGACGCCGTAGTCGCTGCCCGCCTCCTCGTCGGCGACCGCCATGAAGACGAGGTCACGTGTGAGCGGCAGGTTGTGGCGCTTGTGGAGCAGGAAAGTCATCAACTCCATCACCCCCATGCCTTTCATGTCCTGCGTGCCGCGGCCCAGGATGTAGCCATCGCGGATCTCACCGCCCATCGGATCGAAGGTCCAGTGGTCGCGTTCGAAGGGCACGACGTCGGTGTGGTTGAGCAGGATCAGCGCTTTGCCGCGGGTGCCGTCGCCCTTCAGCGTCGCGACCAGCGACTTGCGGTTCTCGCCGGGGTCGTACAGCTCGTAGGGGATGCCTTCGCGATCGAGGATCGCGCCGAGGAAGTCGCAGGCCCACGTCTCGTTGCCCGGCGGATTAATCGTGTCGACGCGGATGTAGTCCGAGAGGATCTCGACGGCTTCATCGGTGATCGCGTCCCAGTCGATCGAGGGTTCTGCGCTCATGGTCGTTGGCCGCTCTAGCTGCCGGCTGCGTACTGCTCAGCAAAGCTGGTGATCGCGTCGATGTGTTGCTGTGGCGTCGAGAATCCGGCGCCGACCGTGAAGAGCGCGGCGTGCGTCGCCCCGGCCTTCTCCAGCTTCGTCGCGGCCTCGACCTGATCGGCCGTGTCGCCACCGACCGTGATCGAGCCCTGCGTACCGATCGCGTCCGGGTCGCGTCCCGCCTCGATCGCCGCCGCGCGGATACGTCCAATGCCGGAGATCACCTGGTCGGTATCGATGCGCAGCGGGAACCAGCCGTCGCCGAACCTCCCAACGCGGTCGATCACGCGCTCATGGCTGCCGCCCATCCAGATCGGGATGTCGCCGCTCGACGGGCGCGGGCTGATGCCGGCCTTGGTTACGTGGTGCCAGCGACCCTCGAAAGAGACAACAGCATCGCGCCAGAGCGCGCGCATCAGGGCAATCTGCTCCTCCATGCGGCGACCGCGGTTGTGGAAGTCCTCGCCCAGCGCTTCGTACTCGACGGCGTTCCAGCCGGTGCCGATGCCGAGGATGAAGCGACCCCTGCTGAGGATGTCGAGCTCGGCCACCTGCTTGGCGACCAGCACGGTCTGCCGCTGGGGCAGGATCAGCACGCCGGTCATCAGCTCGATGCGCTCCGTCACGCTGGCGAGGTAGCCGAAGGTCGGGAAAGGGTCGGGCCACTCGTTCTCGTGCGTGTAGGGGCCCTGCCAGCCGCCGGGGCGGTCGGGGTCGGCGCCGAGCACGTGCTCGCCCATCGAGAGCCGCTCGTATCCGCTCGCCTCCGCCGCCTGCGCGTAGTCGCGTAGCACGGCGGGGTCGGAGCCGAGGTCAGATGAGGCGTAGAAGGCGACGAGTTTCACTGGCCTGCCTCCACGAACGCTCGCATCGCGGCGATATGTTGCTGCGGAGTGAAGCCCGCGCCCATCGTGTTCACCGAGACGTGGGTCGCCCCTGCCTGCTCGAAGGCGTGGGCGCGCTCGATCGTCTCGCCCGCGCCGGCCGGGTCGCTGATGTTGACACGGGCCTCGATGCCGATCTCCTCAGGCTTTCGGCCGGCGGCCGTCGCTGCCGCATGCACCTGCTCAACGGCGGCGGCCAGTTCCTCGGGCTCGCGCACCTGCGGGAACCAGCCATCGGCGATGCGGCCGGTGCGTTCGATCACCTGCTCCGCCATGCCGCCCATCCAGATCGGGATATTGCCGCCGGGCGGCAGCGGGTTGATACCGGCCTTGGTGACGTGGTGCCAGCGCCCCTCGAAGGAGATCACGGGCTGCGCCCAGAGCGCCCGCAACAGAGCGATCTGCTCCTCGATGCGACGCCCGCGATTCGTGAAGTCCTCGTTCAGGCCCTCGAACTCCACCGCGTTCCAGCCGACGCCGACGCCGAGCCGCAGGCGGCCGCCCGAGAGCACGTCGATCTGCGAGGTCTGCTTGGCGACCAGTGCGGTCTGACGCTGCGGCAGGATGATCACGCCGGTGACGAGCTTGATCGTCTCGGTCACGCCCGCGAAGTAGCCAAAGAGGGTGAATGGCTCGTGAAACGGCGTCTCATGGTCGTACGGGCCCGTGAAACCGCCCGGGCGGTCGCGTTCCGCGCCCAGCACATGGTCGAAGACCAGCAGGTGCTGCGCTCCCGCGCCCTCGGCAGTCTGCGCGTATTCGCGCAGCACGGCCGGATCGTTCCCGATTTCCGTCTGGGGGAAGACCACGCCTAGTTGCATGAAAGGGCTCCGGTTCGGCTTACCGTTTGTGGGGCCGCAGCATCTTTGGCTCTCAGCGATCGCGTGTCAATCTCCGCTGCCCCGCCCGAGTGGTGCTAGCCTCCGCCCGTGTCTGCTTCTTCTCGGTGGTGGGACGAATGAATTCGCGTAGCTGGCTCGTGCTCGCGGCCGGCATCGTCGCGATCTCGTGGGCGGCACCGCTGATCCGACTCACCGAGGCGCCAGCCATCGTGATCGCCTCGCTGCGCCTGACGATTGCCGCGCCGCCTGTGCTCGCGGTCGCGCTCGTGCGCCGTCGAGGCGAGTTGCGGGCCGTCACCCGCGCCGACGTGCTGCTGCTAATGTTCGCCGGGGTCGCGCTCGCCGGGCACTTTGCGTTCTGGGTCGCCTCCGTGCAGCGCACCTCGATCGTGACGAGCGTCGTGCTGGTGACGATGCAGCCTCCGTTCGTCTCGCTGGGCGGGTGGATCTTCCTACGCGAGCCGCCATCGAGGGGTGCGCTGGTCGCGATCGCGGTCGCGACAGCCGGGGCACTGCTGCTCGCGAGCGGCGACCTGGGCGATCGTGGCTCGCTCAGCGGCGATCTCTTCGCGGTGATCGGCGCGGCCCTCGCCAGTGCGTACATCGTCGCCGGGAGGCGCGTGCGCGGCGGGCTTTCGAACCTCTCGTACATGGCCGTGGTGAACACCGTCGCGGCCGCGGTGCTGCTGCTGATGTTGCTGGCGAGTGGCAGTGATGTGAGCGGCTACTCGCGCGAGGTATATCTGCTGATCGTGCTGCTGACGATCGGCCCGCAACTGATCGGGCACAGCTCGCTCAACTGGGCGCTCGGCTTCGTGCCCGCCGTGGTGGTTGCGATCGCGATCCTCGGCGAACCGGTCGGCGCGACGCTGATCGCTGCGACGTTGCTCGACGAGGTGCCTACACTGCTCGAATGGATCGGGAGCGCGGTCGTGCTGCTCGGCGTCTACATCGGGCTCAGTAGCCCGACGGAGCCGCAGCAGGGCAGGGCGCCGATCGAGTTGTAAGCCGTCCCGACCACGACGGATTCAGCCATTCAGAGCAGTGAGACCGACCAGTTAGGGGGCAAGCATGCCCGGCCCGCTCAGTGACCTTCGCATTCTCGACCTTACCTGGGTGCTCTCCGGCCCGTTCTGCACGATGACGCTCAGCGACCTGGGCGCGGACGTGATCAAGTGCGAGCGGCCGCCATACGGTGACGTCGCCCGCGCGACCGGGCCGGTGATCGATGGCGAATCCGGCTACTTCTTCAGCGTCAATCGCGGCAAGCGCAGCATCTCGGTCGATCTGAAGTCGGAGCAGGGCAAGGCGCTCTTCCTGCAGCTCGTCGGTGAGGTCGATGTGCTGGTCGAGAACTTCACGCCGGGCGCGATGGATCGCCTCGGCTTGGGCTACGAGCTGCTGGCGGAGCAGAACCCGCGGCTGATCTACTGCGCGGTCTCCGGTTTCGGCCGCACGGGACCACTGAAGGATAGCCCAGCGCTCGATGTGATCGTGCAGGGCATGGGCGGAATCATGTCGATCACCGGCGACCCGGGCGGCGGACCGATACGTGTCGGCACCTCGATCGGTGACATCGCAGCCGGGCTCTTCGCGGCTGTTGGCATCCTCTCGGCGGTGCATGAGCGCGAGAGTTCTGGGCTTGGCCAGTTCATTGACATCTCGATGCTCGACTGCCAGATCGCGATCCAGGAGAACGCGTTCATGCGCTATCACGTGACGGGCGAGACGCCACAGCGACTCGGCACCCGCCACCCGACCGCCGTGCCCTTCCAGGCGTTCGAGACCGCGGACGGTCACATGGTGCTCGCGCTGGCGTGGGAGGTGCCCAACCAGTGGGCGCTGCTCTGCGCCGAGCTGGGGATCATCGAGGTCGCTGACGACCCTAGGTTCGCCACCGGGCAGGCGCGCGGCGAAAATCACGCCGAACTGGAGCCACTGCTCGCCGCGGCGTTCCTCCATGACACGACCGAGTCGTGGGTCGCGCGCATTCAACCGTTTGGCATCCCCTGTGGCCCGCTCAACACCGTCCCGCAGGCGGCGGCGCTGCCGCAGATCGAGGCCCGCGAGATGCTGGTGCCCGTTGAGCACCACACGCTGGGCACCGTTCCGTTGCCGAACACGCCGGTGAAACTCTCGCGCACCCCGGGTGGCATCGGCGCCAGCTCGCCGGACATGGGCCAGCACACGCGCGAGGTGCTGAAGGAGTTGCTCGGCTTCGACGATGCGGGGATCGACGCGCTGCTGACGGCCGAGGTGGTACGCGACGAGCGAGCGCCAGTCGAACTCGGATAGCCGCTGCTCGGGGGCTCCCCGGCTGCGCGCGTATTGCGCCCGACGTACCATCGAAGTGCCGTGAAGCGATTGCTGCGCCTCATCGCCCCGCTGGCCGTACTGCTGCTGGCATCCGCGCTTGCGCGCGAGCAGGTGACCGCGCAGACGCCGCCGGTGCCTGCGCCGGTAGTCGTCCCGCTGTCGTTCTTCGAGATCGCGAGGCTGGAGCACGACCCTTCGGGGCGGCTTGTCGCCTCGCTGACGCCTCTGCCGGGGACGAAACTGGAGCTGAGCCGCCTGACTGCGCTCGTGGATGGGCAGCGCCGGCTCGTCGCGGAGGTTGTCCAGCGCGAACCGCAGCCGATCTCGGTCGTGACCGCCCTCGATGTCAGTGGCAGCATGCAGGGCGCGCCGCTCGCATCGGCGAAACAGGCGGCGCTCGACCTGATCGACCGCCTCAACCCCGGCGACCGTGTGGCGGTTGTCTCTTTTGCCGACGAGCCGCAGGTACTGTCTGAGTTCACGACCAGCCGCCGTGCGACGAGCACGACGATTCAGTCGGTCGTCGCGGCCGGCTCGCCCGCGATCATGTGGTAGAGCGTGACGCCCGAGGAGTAGATGTCGCCTCGGTGGCCGCCCACCCCGCCGGCGGCTTCCGGCGGCGCGTAGGTCAGCGTGCCGACGAACGCGCCGGTGGCAGTCAGGGCGGCGGCACCGGCCTGACGGGCGATACCGAAGTCCATCACCCGGACCATGTCACCCTCGGTGCCCATCACGTTGCTCGGGTTGATGTCGCGGTGCACGATCCCTCGCGCCTCCGCCTCTTCGAGGGCGCGGGCGATCTGCGACGCGATGCGCAGCGCGCGCGCCGGCTCCAGCGGGTCGGTGCGCAGCATGTCGCCGAGCTCTTGCCTATCGATCAGCTTCATCACCAGGTAGAAGCGGCTGTCCTCCACGCCGAAGTCGAGCAGCTGGCAGGTGTAGGGCGAACGTAGCAGCGCGCCGACATGCGCTTCGCGTAGGAAGCGCTCGCGGAAGTCGTCGTCGGTCTCGAGGTGTGCGTGGACGAGCTTGACCGCGGCCTTGCTGCTATCACGGCGGTCGGTCGCGGCGTAGACCGTGGCCATGCCGCCGGAGCTCAGGGGGTCGCCGAGTTCGTAGTTCGCGATGATCTGTGGATCGGCGCCGGGCCGGGACGGTTAGTCTACCATCGCCCACGATCTCAGACTCGCCGTCGGCCACTGATTGCATCCGCAGGCCGTTGCCGTTCAGACAGGGCCACGCAGGCACTGCTGTACGATGACCGTCGCGGTCGCCGCCGGAGGGCGTTGCGACCACCACCGGGCCGCCGACGAGGCGAAGGAGACGCGAGATGGTGACGATCCACTCGCTTTCCGACACGGGCCTCAGACGCTCGAACAACGAAGATGTGGCTCTGTCCGCTGAACTGGCAGACGGCTACTACCTCGTGGCTGTCGCCGACGGCGTGGGCGGCACGCGAGGCGGAGAGGTCGCCTCCGCCAAGGCGATGGTCCCGCTCCACGACTCGCTGCGCGAAGAGAAGATCGACGACCCCGGTGCGGCGCTGGAGGCTGCCTTCCAGGCTGCGAACACCGCCGTCCGCGCGGCCTCTGCCGCACGCATCGAGATCGCTTCTGCAAGCACCACGCTGGTCGCTGCGCTCGTACGGGAGGGCACGGCGTGGCTGGCGAATGTCGGCGATAGCCGTGCGTACTTGATCCACGACGGCGAAGCGAAGCAATTGACCCATGACCACTCATGGGTAGGCGAGCAGATTCGCGCCGGCACCGTGAAGCCGGATGACCCGCTCGTGAAGAACTTCAGCAACATCGTCACCCGCGTGGTCGGGCAGCGTGATGAGCTGGAGGTCGACCTCTACGGCCCGATTGAGCTCCCGGACGGCAGCGCCCTGCTCACCTGCTCCGACGGGCTGCACGGACCGGTCTCCGACGAGGGCATCGCGGAGGGGTTCAACGAACCTGTGGACGCGATTTCGGCCCACCTCGTGGAATTGGCGATCGAGGCTGGTGGCCCGGATAATGTCTCCGTAGCAATCCTCGACACTCGCTAGTCGGGGCGGAGAACAGGGCCTCGATCGCGGACTCGATGTACCTCGTGTGGGTCGACAGCGAGGGCGTGGCGGAAGAACGCCAGCTCCTCCCCGGCTCGACCCTGATGGGCCGCTCGTCGTCCTGCGACCTCCTGCTGGTCGACTCCGGTGTCTCACGCGAGCACGGCCGCATCGACATCGATGGCAACGGTGTCACGATTCACGATCCGAAGAGTCGCAACGGCACCTGGGTGAACGGCGAACAGATCAGTGGGGCACGGCTAGAAGCCGGCGACGAAATTGGAATCGGTCGCCTCACGCTCGTACTCATGGAGTTCTAGCCAAATTCGATTCTCCCGTTGGGCGGCTCAGCCGGGGTCGGGTGCGGCTTGCGACATTGTGACAAATCGCGCAATATGTCTGATTCCAGCTCGGTTATGCTGATCGCTCACTCTCTTGACGTGCGGCCACGCCGGCGACCGCGACGAGATAGGTTCGGAGCAGCTCCCATTGCGTAGCGATCTATTCGCAACTGCACCGCTGTACGACCGCTCGCAGGATCACGATGCCTGCGGCACCGGCTTCATCGCGCAGATCGACGGCATCCGCACCCACCGCACGGTGGCGTTGGCCGTCGAGGCGGTGATCAACCTTACCCACCGCGGTGCGGTCTCCGCCGACGCGGCTTCCGGCGACGGAGCGGGCGTCACGATCCAGATTCCCTACGAGCTGTTGAGCGAGGAAGCGAGCAAGCTCGGCTGGAGCATCGAGCAACCGCAAGAACTCGCCGTCGCGATGGCGTTCCTGCCAGCGGACGAGTCTGCCCGGCCGCGCGCGCGGACGCTGCTTGAGGAAGCGTGCGCCGCCAGCGGCCTGGCCGTTGTCGGGTGGCGACCCGTGCCGCTCGACCCCTCGGTGCTTGGCGGACAAGCGCTGGAGACGTTGCCGGGTATCGAGCAGTTGCTGATCATGCCGGACGGGCTGCGAGGCGCCGACTACGACCGCGCGCTCTACCTCGCACGCCGTCGCGCGGAGCGGGCGTATCGCGACGAGGCGATCGACTGCTACATCGTCTCGATGTCCGCCCGCACCGTCGTCTACAAGGGGCTGATGGTCGCGCCGCAACTCGCGGAATTCTTTCCCGACCTGAGCGATAGCCGCACCATCTCCTCGGTGGCGCTCTTTCACCAACGCTTCGCGACGAACACGCTGCCGACGTGGGGGCTGGCGCAGCCGTTCCGCATGGTCGCTCACAACGGCGAGATCAACACGCTGGTGGGCAATCGCAACTGGATGTCGGCGCGCGAGCCGGAACTCACCTCCGCGGTCTGGGGAGACCAGCTCCAGGACCTGATCCCCGTGATCTGGCCGATTGGCTCCGACACCGCCTCCTTCGATGAGGCGCTCGATCTGCTCGTCGCCTCCGGACGGAATCTGCTGCACTCGATGATGATGCTGATCCCAGAGGCGTGGGAGAACATGCCGAACATGGACCCCGCGGTGCGGGCGTTCTACGAGTACCACGCTTGCCTCTCCGAGCCGTGGGACGGCCCTGCCGCCGTCGCATTCACGAATGGAACGATCGCCGCAGCCGTGATGGACCGCAACGGCTTGCGCCCCGCCCGCTATCAGGTGTCGAAGGACGGCATCGTCGTAATGGGCTCGGAAGTCGGGCTCGTCGATATCCCACTGAACGAGATCGTCGAGTCGGGGCGAGTCGGCCCCGGTGAGATGATTGCGGTCGACACGGCGCGGCGACAGCTGCTGCACAACGACGAGATCAAGCGGGAGATCGCTTCGCGTCGGCCGTACGGCGACTGGGTCCGCCGCAACCTCTACCACCTCGACTCCGCGCTCCACAGCTCGAACGGCTACATCCGCGAGCGTGTCGAAGGCGATGTCGAGCGGCTGCAGATTCTCCACGGCTACACGCACGAGGAGCTGGAGTACGTAATCAAGCCGATGGCGGCGGACGGCAAGGAAGCTGCCGGCTCGATGGGCGACGACACACCTCCGTCCGCGCTGCAGGACTCGCCGCGCCTGCTCTACACCTACTTCCGGCAGAAGTTCGCCCAGGTGACGAACCCCGCGATCGACTCGATTCGCGAAGAGGTCGTGATGTCGCTGGACACCTACATCGGCCGGCGACACTCGATCCTCGAAGGGACGCCGGAAGCCGCGCGACTCGTCCACCTGACCAGTCCGCTGATGATCGACGAAGAGCTGATCGCGTTGCGCGACACCCCGCTCGATGACGTCAAGGTGACGACGCTCTACGCGCGCTTCGCCGTTGCCGACGGGCCGGCGGGGCTGCGCTCCGCGCTCGATGATCTGTGCGCGGCGGCCGTACTGGCGGTCGACGAGGGGCATTCGGTGCTGGTGATCAGCGATCGCCTCATCGACGAGCAGTGGGCGCCGATCCCGATGCTGCTCGCGATCGCCACCGTGCACCACCACCTGATCCTGCGCGGCCGGCGCATGCGGGCCAGCCTGATCGCCGAGACCGGCGACGCGAGGGACGTGCACCACTTCGCCGCGCTGATCGGTTTCGGTGCCTCGGCGGTCAACCCGTACCTTGCATTCGAGACGCTGCGCGAGCTCTCCGCACAGGGCGGATTCGACGACACGGCACCCTACGACGTCCTCAGCACCTACGGGCAGGCAGTCGATGTCGGCATCCTCAAGGTGATGTCGAAGATGGGCATCTCCGCCGTCTCCTCCTACCACGGCTCGCAGATCTTCGAGGCGCTCGGCATCAGCGACGAGGTTGTCGACTTCTCGTTCCCCGGCACCACCTCGCGGATCGGCGGGGTGAGCTTCGAGCAACTGGCCGAGGATGTGCTGGCGCGCCATGCGCAGGCCTACGGCGAAGACAAGATGACCCACGGCGGCTGGTACAAGTACCGCCGCGATGGCGACTACCACGCCAACGCGCCGCAGGTCTGGCGTGCGATGCACCTCGTCGCGCAGGACGGCGGCGAGGAGGAGTACAGCAACTACGTGGAGCTGGTGGAGAGCCGCCCGCCGGCCGCGCTCCGCGACCTGCTGGAGTTCAACTCCGACCGCCAGCCAATCGATGTCGCAGCGGTCGAGCCGCTGGGCGACGTCACGAGTCGCTTCCAGACCGGCGCGATGTCGCTGGGCGCGCTCAGCCCGGAGGCGCATGAGGACATCGCACGGGCGATGAACATCCTCGGGGGCCGCTCGAACACCGGTGAGGGTGGTGAGGATCCGCGACGCTACTTGCCCGATGGCGACATGCGCGACGCGAACTCGGCCGTGAAGCAGGTCGCGTCCGGCCGCTTTGGCGTCACCCCGGCGTACCTCGCAGGCGCACAGGAGCTGGAGATCAAGATCTCGCAGGGTTCGAAGCCCGGTGAGGGTGGCCAGCTACCGGGGCACAAGGTTTCCGCCTACATCGCGAATCTGCGTCACGTGATGCCCGGCACAACGCTGATCTCGCCGCCGCCGCACCACGACATCTATTCGATCGAAGACATCGCGCAGCTGATCTACGACCTGAAGATCGCAAACGAAGACGCCCGCGTCTGCGTGAAGCTCGTCGCGGCGGAGGGCGTCGGCACGATCGCTGCCGGTGTCGCGAAAGCGTACGCCGACGTGATTCAGATCAGTGGCTCGGACGGCGGTACGGGCGCATCGCCGCTCTCCTCCATCAAGTACGCCGGTGCGCCGTGGGAACTCGGCATCGCGGAGACCCAGCAGGTGCTGGTCGCCAACGGCCTGCGCGGGCGCGTCACGTTGCGCACGGACGGCGGCCTGCATACCGGGCGCGATGTGATCGTCGCGGCGATGCTCGGCGCAGAGCAGTACGGCTTCGGCACGGCAGCGATGATCGCCGTCGGCTGCAAAATGGCGAGACAGTGCCGCCTCAACTCCTGGGCGGTCCGTGTCGCGACGCAGCGTGAGGGCCTGCGCGAGAAGT
>PVBE011095923.1_pt1 | contig 92805 bp, 85 predicted proteins | sample 1631181 | NCBI WGS metagenome assembly PVBE01 (sample SAMN08397723, study PRJNA350692) | Marine metagenome, whole genome shotgun sequencing project. | isolation source: water | place: Pacific Ocean | collected 2012-04 | reverse complement strand
ACCCGGTGCGTGGTCGGGCACGATCATGTGCGGATATCCCACCTCTTTGAGAGCACTGATGTTGCGGTACATGCTCATCACCCCTTCATCCGGCCAGACCTCCTGAAACTTGTTGCGGCCGCCGACGATGTTGCGGAAGTGGCAGAGGAAGATCTTGTTGCGTGAGCCGAAGTTGCGGATGATCTCGGGAACATCGTTCACCGGGTCCGTGGAGGCTTCGGCCATGCAGCCCAGGCACAGGTTGACGCCGTGGTAGTCGCTGGGGCAGATCCCGATGAACTTCTTGAAGCCGTCGGGGCCGCCGAGCACGCGATCGACCCCCTTGAAGCCGGGGGGGAGCCACGGATCGCAGGGGTGGCAGGCCATGCGCACCTTGCACTGCTCGGCGACGGGGACGACACGCTCCAGATAGTGCGTGATCCGCTTCCAGTTCACCTCGGCCGTGAGCGGCTTGCCGAAGCGTGGGGTGCTGTCCGCTTTTTCCAGGTCCCAGGTGCTGTAGCGTGAGTTGCCCCGACCGAGGGGGACACTTTCGGTGCGCTGATTCTCCATCTCGCAGAGGTAGTACTTGATCGCCGGAATGCCGGCCTCTGCTGCCTGCCTGATCAAGGTGCAGACCAGTTCGATTTCTTCATCTCCCTTGCGGAAGTCGCCCAGCATGTAGGCTGGAATCGAACCACCGTCGCGGTTCAGCTGGGTGATGGGGATGGCCACCATCTCCATGTCGACGCCGAACCTGGCGCACTTCTCCTTCTTTTCGATCAGTTCCGCCACATCCCAGCCCGTGTCGCGATCGAAGGTGAGGAAATTCTCGTTCTTGGCGGTGACGCCATGGCGGGCGAGGAACTCGAGGTCTTTGTCCGTGGTGGTGAACTGCTGTGTGCCTGCGTGCATGGGGAACTCCCTGGGGTAACAATGGACAGCGCGTGCCTGACCAGAATAGTCGGGTCACCGCCCCGGTCAACAGCAGGGCGACCGTCTCCATCCGGCCGGTAGTGTTGAGATGAGACGAACTGCCGGCTATCTTGCGGCAATGGACCCATCAAATCAGCCTCGGTATCGGGATTCGAGGGTAGCGGTGTGATCGACTCGGGGATCGCGTGGATCCTGGCGCCGCTGATCGTTGCCTCCGTGGCCCTTCTGGGGCTGTCCATCTTCCGTCTCTGGCGGCATGGCCAGCAGACCGATCACCTGCGTCGGGCTGAACGGGCACGGCACCGTGTTCGCGAGCAGGTCTGGCGGATGAAGAACTCGCACGATATCGAGACCGTCGTGTACGCGGTGGCGAGGTCCTCTACGAACACCAGGTTCGTTTCGACTACTTCGGCGTCAATGTCATCGCCGATGAGGCATCGTCCCGAGTGTTCGTCTACGCTATGGACCGGCACAAACAGTGGCAATCGCACAGCGAACTGATCTCTCCGAACACGATCAGCATCTGGCGCAACGGAGAGATCGATTATCGTCGCGACATCCACAGGGACGACCCGTGGGGCGAACGTAAGTATCTGGGATCCCTGGTGGATGAGCCCTTCGTTCCACGGGCCGTACTGGATGCGCCCTTCTCTCTCGGATCGATCGCTGTCAGCAGCCACGTGCCCGAGGCCTTCAGCGATGAGGATGTGAACCTGTTGGCCGAACTGGCCAATGTCCTGACAGAGGGATTCCACCGGCTCCAGGATCTGGAAACTCTCGAAGCTCGACGAGACGAGTTGGAACGTGAGGCGGGTGAGCGGCGACTGGTGCAGCGGGATCTGGAATCGGCAAAGGAGCAGGCCGAGTCAGCCAACCGGGCCAAGAGCCTGTTTCTGGCCAACATGAGCCACGAGATCAGGACGCCACTGAATGCCCTCCTCGGATATGCTCAGATCCTCGGTGACCACGAACTCGCCCCGGATCAGAGGCACGCAGTGCGCACCATCCGCGAAAGCGGCGAACACCTGCTGACACTGATCAACGCGGTTCTTGACCTCTCGAAGATCGAGGCGGGCTCGCGGCAACTGCGAGAGGAGGATTTCGATCTGGGTTCGCTGCTGCGCGTCGTCGATGCGGTCTTCTCCGAGCGATCGCAGGCCAGGGGGCTGGCCTGGGTCCTGCGGGCCGACCTGGAGACCCGCATCGTCTACGGCGACCAGGGAAAGCTGCGACAGATCCTGTTCAACCTGCTCGGAAACGCCGTCAAATGCACCGATCAGGGGGCCGTCACGCTCACGGTGGATGGCCTCATCCAGCACGCGTACTGCTTCACGATCAGCGACACAGGTCCCGGCATCGACGCCGAGGAGCAGGCGACGATCTTCGAACCCTTCCGTCAGGGCGAGGCCGGAAGACGGCATGGTGGCACCGGGCTCGGCCTGGCCATCGCCAGGAGTTTCGCCGAGCTCATGCAGGGCGACCTCCGCCTCCGACCGTCGCCTGATGGAGGGACGACCTTTCAACTGGAGTTGCCACTCCCTCCCGGGACGGCCACCGTCGATCTGGACGACGACCACTGGGGTATGGCCTCCCACCTGGCGCCCGGCGAGCAGGTATACGCCCTCGTCGTCGATGATATCCGTGACAATCTCGATGTACTCGTGCAGTTCCTCGAGCGAGTTGGAGTCGAAGTCGATACGGCTCAGAGCGGGCAGCAGGCCCTCGACAGGGCGGCCGAGAGATGCCCGGATATCGTGTTCCTCGATCTAAACATGCCCGGGATGGGTGGCATCGAAACGCGATCGCGGCTGGTGGCCGACCACGGCGAGCGGATCAGAACCGTGGCCGTCACCGCCTCTGTTCTCCGGCACCAACGTGAGGAAACGATGGCCCACGGCTTTGACGCGTTTCTCGACAAGCCGGTTCGGCGGGCGGAACTGTACCGTATCCTGGCAGAAGGCGCGGGCACTCAGTTTGTCTTCCGCGAGGATCGGCGAGCCATCTCCGATCAGCCGTCGAGAAACTCGGACTGGCTCAGTGTGCAACCCCCACCGGAACTGCTCGAGCAACTGCTGAAGGCAGCACGATTCCACAGCGTTACCGACGTGCGGGGGCTGCTCGAGGAGCTGCGGGCGCTGGGTGCTGCGGAGAAGGCACTGGCCAGGCATCTCGAAGACCTGTGCATGAGCTTCGACATGATCAAGATCCAGTCAACCCTCGAGAGTATAGCGGCACGCAGGGCGTAGCAGTCACGAGCGTGACCACGCTCTGAGAGCCAGGCCCATCAACGAGCACGGGAGACAGCACCATGGCAAAGACATCGGTCATCATCGTTGGCACGGGCGGTATGGCGCGGCATCACATGAGCGTCATGGTGACCATGGCCAGCACGCGTATCTGCGGTCTGGTGGAAGTCTCCGAGGTCCAGCGTCAGATGACCTGCGACCTCTTTGAGTCGCATGGCAAGAAATGCCCGGCCTTCTACAACACCATCGGTGAACTGGTCAAGGCGCAGGGCGCGCCCGATGCTGCCTTCATCAACACGCCCCACAAGTTCCACCTGGAGAATGCCAGGGACTGTCTGAAGGCCGACATGGATGTGCTGCTTGAAAAGCCCATGGTGATCAACGCCGTCGAAGCCAGACGGCTCATGAAGTTCCGGGATCAAAGCAAGAAACTCCTCGTCGTCGCTTTCCCGGGCAGTCTGTCACCGGCCGTCAAGAAGGCCAAGCAGATGATTTCGTCGGGCAAGCTCGGTCGGGTGACTTCCGTTTCGGCCTATGTCCATCAGCACTGGAAGGCGGGAACCTCCGGTCAGTGGCGTCAGGATCCCGAGATCTCGGGCGGCGGATTTCTGTTTGATACCGGATCTCACATGGTCAACACGGTGGTCGATCTGATCGATCAGGATGTGGTTCAGGTCTGTGCCCTCATGGACAACTGTGGTACGCCCGTGGACATCAACTCCACGGTGAGTGGCCGTTTCCGCGATGGTGCCATGTTCTCGCTGGCGGCGGCGGGTGATTCCATGCACTGCACTTCCGAGGTCACCGTCATCGGTGATCGGGGCATCCTGCAGACGGGAATCTGGGGGGAGCGGTTGCTCTATAAGTCCATCAAGGACGCCGCCTTCGCCGAGGTAAAGTATCCCAGGTCCAGGGGCGTCTGGGAACAGTTCCTCAAGGTGCGGTCCGGCAAGCAGGCCAACCCCTGTCCGGCGGAAGTGGGACTGCGTTTCGCCCGCCTCATGGACATGATCCGCAAGAGCGACAGCACGAAGACGACGGTGAAGGCACGGTAACGTTACCCATGTTGAACGGACGCGCCCGCTATCTGGCCACCGTGCGCGGGGAGGCGGTGGATTTTCTGCCGCGAACGCCGATTCTGATGCAGTACGCAGCAGAACACATCGGTTCCGATTACGCAGCCCTGGCTGCCGACCACCGTGTGCTGACGCGGGCCAACGAAGTCTGCGCCCGAGAATTCGGTATGGATCAGGTGAGCTGTATCTCTGACTCGTACCGCGAGACCCAGGGCTTTGGCGCCCACATCGAGTATCTCACGGACGGTCCGCCGCGCAGCACCCATCCATTGCAGGACCACAAGGATCTGTCCGTTCTGCTGAAGCCGGATCCGCTGGTCTCGGTGCGCATGCTGGACCGGGTGCAGGCCGCCCGTCACTACGGTGCGCACCTGGCTCAGGACTTTTCGGTCCTGGGGTGGGTGGAAGGACCGGCAGCCGAAGCCTCAGACCTGCGCGGGGTGACGCCTTTCCTGATGGACCTGCTCGACGACGAAGCCTTTGTCGGGGATCTCATGGACCTGTGCACAGAGGTGGCGATCGCCTTTGGCCGGGCTCAGGTGGAGGCCGGCGCGGAGACCATCGGCATTGGCGACGCCATCGCCAGTCAGGTCGATCCGGGCACGTACGAGCGGCTCATTCAGCCTCGGGAGAAGCGCCTGGTCGGCGCGCTCCAGGAGGCGGGTGCCCTGGTGAAACTGCACATCTGTGGCAACACGAGTCATCTGCTGCCCGGGATCGCCGACCTGGGGGTGGACATTCTGGACGTGGATCACATGGTGAGTCTCCGCCAGGTACGCGATGCCGTGGGCGAGGGACTGGTCCTCACCGGCAACCTGGATCCCGTGGAGGTGATGCTGAAGAGCAGCCCTGGTGAGATCCGTGATGCCGTGCGGGAGGCGTATGGGCAGGTGGGAAACCCGTACATGGTGAATGCCGGCTGCGAGATTCCATCAGGCACGCCGGTGGAGAACCTGCGTGCCCTGTGCGAGCCGGTGGCTTACCAACGCTGATGCAGCGCTCCCCGGGAACTCGCCGGCAAGACGATCGACTCCGCCAGGTCAGACCGCTTGACGCCTTGCCCCCGCTGGATCATCGGCTATTCTGCCATCGAGTACTGGCACTGTCTCCAGTCGCTTGCAGATGTAGTCACCAGCCTCTCAAGGGTTGGCCCGCGACGAGGTGGCAACCATCAACACGAGCAGACATGAGACGGTTTTCCTTCTTCGCATGATTCCGACCTGCTGCTACTGGTTCAGATACACCGATTCGTGACCTTCAGGCCAGGGATACTGAAAGTGTTCGCCTGCAGCCTCGTTTCCCTTCTGCTGCAGGATGTCTTCCAGCGCGGTGTAGGCCTGCTCGTACGACCGGGTCTGTCCGTCGTTCAGAGCAGACCACAGCAGCATACTCTTGTCACCCGTTTTATACGCTTCCAGGCCGTGCTCCATCTTCAGAATCATCGGTAGCAGCTGCTCGAGCATGATTTTCCTGGGCAGAGCGCCTACCTGGATGGGCTGAATCCCTTGCTGGTCTATGACTGCAGGGACCTCGACCACCACATCATCGTCGATCCCGTCCAGCGCACCGTTGTTCGGCACGTTCACCTGGAACCGTCCGGCCACATTGTTCGTCAGCGCGTCGATGATCGGCACCTGCTGCTCAAGTGTCTTCGTTGTCCCGAAGAGCTCCGTCATCTTCGCCTTCGGGTCCTTGGCCGCCTCCCGGATCTGGCTGAGTCGTTGCTCCAGTCTCTCGACGTAGACGGGTCGCGCAAGGTGTGTATCCGGGCCACCATAGGGTTCACCGAACCACCACTTCTTGGTGCCGATGTCCGTGTGATACCACCAGTTTCCGAGGCGGGGAGAGTCTCCGATGGGAAACAGTCCATACAGCCGGTACTGATGAACGGCACCCCTCGACAGCTGAATGTCGTGGGTGCCGCTGGCAATATGGGACTCCCAGTAGGCCTCGCCCTCGGCCTCGATCCACTGGTCGATCAGCGGGTACGCGTCTTCACCGTCAAACAGGAATTGCGTCATCCAGATGCAGTGATTGACCCCCGGAGCCTGGAAGGTGATCCGCTCGAGGTCCAGCCCCAGAGTTCTGGCGATGTGATGATAGCCGTAGTGCCCGTGGCAGAGACCGCAGACCTTGATGTCGGTCTCGCGTGTCATGAGTGTGCAACCCTCGAACACAGGGTTGCCGGACTGAATCAGCCACGCGTCGGGACAGACCCGTTCCATGTCACGGGCAACGTCCAGCATCAGGTTGAAATTGTAGTAGTTTCCGAACCCCGGTCCCCGGTAGTAGTAGCCGTGTCTGGCAGCCACGTCCCGCATGTCGACCTGGTGGTGGTGGCTCTGCGCCGCCGCCGTGTTGATGACAAAGTCGACATCCTTCAGCGAGTCCTGGCGAGAGGTCGTCCGCTCGAAGGAGAGGTTGGATCCGATCTCCGCCGTATACCGTTCGGCCATTCTGGTCACGGCGTCGAGCCTGTCGGCATCGATATCCATGAAGGTGACGTGGCTGCCTGCCAGGTTTTCGGTAAGGCAGAGGTCCTTGACGAGACCGAGCGAGAAGGTTGCGCTGCCAGCGCCGATCACGCTGATTCGTACGGGCTTCGGCATGGGTCAATACTCCGGTTGAGGCCACACAGTCGGAAAACTCCAGAGGGCTGGTCATTATCGTGAGTCTGGTGTGCCCATGGCAAGCTGTCTCACTCCTGGCGGCCGTCGCTGTCCTGTTCGGGGAGCCAGCGACAGCATCGAACCCGCAGGTGGCTACGACCTGTCAAAGCTGCAGGCATCCTCGGTGACTTCAACGCGCACGCGCCGGCGGACGTCGACATCGACAGGGGCGGGGGGCTCTGTTGGAGAGATACCGACGGAGCGACACCGACAACGAGGAACACCAGAATCTGCGTCTGGGAGAGTTCGACTACAGCGTCATCGCCACCTTCCTGGCGCTGCCGGCTGTCGATGTAACCTCAGGACACGTCGGCCCTGCCTCGCGGTTCTCCTATCCCGCTCCGGCGCTGATCGGACAGTACAGCCAGACCGAGTCCAGCGTCGTCGAGTATCGGGAGAGGATCGATTTCATCCTGGCCAGCCCCGGGTTGGCGACGCGATGCACGCAGGCGACGGTGGTCAACGAGGGCGCGACTGGCCCATTGTCCGATCACTTTCCGGTTATCGCAGACTTCAAGACGCAGGCGGCGAGGTGACAGGGGCACTGGCCTGAAGGATCCTCTGCACCGTGGCCTCGGTTGCAGCAATGGCATCGTGGACCCGGTGGTGCCACGGTTCGGGACCCAGACAGGAGCGCCAGGCGCGTATGGCCTGGACACTTTCTGCGCCTGCCGCCTCGAGACGAGACAGGTCGGCCCGGGTGCCCCGATGACAGACGTGCCAGATGGCTTCCGCCATGGCCACGTAGCTGGCGACAACCCCGGTCGCCAACGACAGCTCCGGCCGCTCCAGTGTCTCGACAAGGTCCCTGGCACGCTCGCAGGTTTCCAGGCAGCGCTCGAAGTCTTCCACCGATGAAAAATGCCGGAACATACCTTCGCCAAAGCGCGGCAGGCGCTTCTCCTCCACCATCTCCGCCACCTTTCCCCAGGAGTAACACACGGGGAAGTCGGCGTCGTACACATCGAACTCGACCTCGCCGAGAAGCTCCGCCCAGTCTGCCACCGCCTGCGGGTTGCTGATGCCCTCGATGGTGGCCCAGGCGGCGGCAAACTCACCGACGCTGCGTCCGTTGACATTCCAGGAAAACTCAGCCAGAGCACAGACGGCGAAACCACAAACCTGTCGCGCCATCGTACTCCACGCGAGCATGCCGTAGGCGCCGGCGTAGCCCCGCTCGTGCAGCTGCTTGACAAAATCGCGGATACGCTGCGCCGAATACTGGGGCACCTTGAACTCCGGCGTGTCGACATTGCCGTAGGCGCCGATGGGCACGTCGTAGCTGGCCACCCAGCGGCCATCGGCGGCCGCCCTGTCGATCAGCGGGTTGCGGAACAGATCTCGGGGCTGCCGGCTGACACGGTCCATTGAGGCGGCGCAGGCCCGCTCGAACTTCGCCTCCGGCGGCAACTCCGCCAGTATGAGATCGTCCTGCTCCGGTGTCGTGGTCGATGAGAAGATGCGGATGGTCAGCTGCGGATGGGCTGCCTGCGCCCGCCGCCAGGCTGCCAGAAAGGCGCGTGTCTCCAACAGGAACTGACCCACCGGCACGCACCGTTCGCACTGACACTGACAAGGCCGTTCGCTCAGCCAGCAGCTGATCTCGTCAGCGCCCTGGTCGGCGATGGCGGTCAACCAGTCACAGAGGAGATCTACCAGGACCGGCTGCGAGGCGCAGGGGGCACGATGCTGGTCGCCCTCTTTGTGGGCGAAGTAGCGTCCGGCCAACGCCGCGTCACCGATGCCAGCCAGCTCCGGGTAGGCCTCGAACAGGCCGATGCCGTGCAGAAAGTTCAGGTGGACGATGTAGGGTACGTAGCTGAATCCCAGACGACGAGCCTGCCGGTACAGATCGGCGTCGATGGCCGCTGAACCCGGTTCATCACGAACCATTGTGGCATGAGACGTGTCGGCCATCTTGCCGTAGTTGAGTTTCATGCCGGCCATCCAGGGGATCCAGTCATCGGGATCCGGGAAGTTCCAGAGACCGCGCTCCTGAAGATCGGGCCAGTCGAGGACTTCGACTAGCGGGACTTCGATCGCGTCTGTCTGGCGTCCCGCCTGCAGCAGCTGACCGAGCGTCACGGCGCCGTAGAGGACCCCTACGGACCGCGGTCCGCAGATACGCAGGGTGTCTGACGCTACCACATCGATCCGATAGGCCTGCTCCGGGTTGGGCAGCTCGGTGAGCTGACGCACGTCTGGAATGTCCAGATCGCCACCACTGGCCACGACGAGCTCGATGCTGAAGGTGGGCTGTGAAACGGACTCGGCGCCGATGATGTGGCGCAGGTGACGGGCGGCCTGCTGCAGCGTCTCATCCGGGCCACGGATGACGACACCGAGGGTGTCCGGCGCACACAGAACGCTGCCTTTCACACAGAACCGTTTCGGCAGGGGCAGCAGATGACGGGTCCAGTCACGGTCAGCCATGGTGTCGTAGCATAATCTCTTTTATTGAGTCGTGTGGAACCGGCACCTACAATATCTCCCTTGTGATACCGATACAATCCACCCCAAAGCCCCAACAGGAACACGTGCTGACAGACGAACAGATCGCCGCCTTCGACAGGTATGGCTACCTCAACAGCGGTCCTGTTCTCGACGAGACCGAAGTCGACGCCATCACCGACGGCCTGGCCGAAGTGCTCGAAATCGGTCCCGACGGGTTTGGTGATGGGCAGCCGCAACCGGTCAGCTACCGCGACATGCGTGGCGGCGATGAGGGGGAGAACCATCACCCGGTATGGCAGATCGTCAACATCTGGGAAGCCTCACCGGCATTCGAGCGCCTCATCCACCATCCCTTCATCGTCAAAGCCGTCAGTCAGCTGACGGGACAGCGGGACCTGCACGTCTGGCATGATCAGATCCAGTACAAGCCGGCGCAGACCGGGGGCGCCACGAACTGGCACCAGGATGCGCCGCTGTGGCCGATCATCAAGCCCATGACACCTGTTTCGGCGTGGATTCCGATGGACGACGCCACCGAAGAGAATGGCTGCATGTGGATGGTGCCAGGCAGCCACAAGTGGGGGAACCAGATGGAGTTTCTGCGCACCCAGGGGCATCTGCAGACGCTGGAAGAGTTTGAGAACCTGGCCGGCTTCGAGCCGCCGGACGGGGCAAGGCCCGTGCCTGTTCCCTGGCCGGTGAAACGGGGGGAGGTCTCCTTCCATCATTCCCTTACGTGGCACGGGTCCCCGTTCAACGCATCAGCCCGTCCTCGCCGGGCCATCGCCATCCACTACATGACCGGCGAGGCGCGCTACGACGCCAGCGGTGCTCACATCATGAAGCAGTTCGTCGACATGCCGGATGGCGCCCCCATGTCCGAGGCGGGCGGGCATTTCCCCGAGGTGTGTCGAGATGGGGAGCCCACAGGAGCGCCAGCGAACCTGCGCTCAGAGACGTAATCCGACGATTCACCAACGGACCAGCTGAAAGAGAGGGGTTGAGGATGGACGAAGTACGGATCGGCGTCGCCGGCATCGGCGGCATGGGATCGAATCATACCGGGTACCTGACCAAGGGTGATGGTGTCTCCGGGGCGCGACTGACGGCGGTGGCGGACGTCGACCCGGCGCGCCTGGAGTGGGCGAAGACAGCCCTGGGAGACGGGATCAAGCGGTTCGGGACCCCGGAGGAGATGATCGGTTCCGGCGAGGTCGACGCCGTCATCATCGCCACGCCGCACTACTTCCACCCGCCCATCGCCGTGGCTGCCTTCGAGGCGGGCCTGCACGTGATGTCGGAGAAGCCGGCCGGCGTGTACACCCGGCAGGTGAAGGAGATGAACGAAGCGGCAACAAAGGCGGGTACCGTCTTCAGCCTCATGCTCAACCAGCGGGCCCGGGGGCAGACTCGCAAGCTGAAGGAACTCGTCGCCTCCGGCGAGCTGGGTGAGATCACCCGTACCAACTACATCATCACCTCCTGGTTCCGGGCGCAGAGCTACTACGACTCCGGCGGCTGGCGTGCCACGTGGTCCGGTGAGGGCGGCGGCGTGCTGGCCAATCAGTGTCCGCACAACCTCGATCTGTGGCAGTGGATCTGCGGCATGCCGTCGCGCATGCGCTCGTTCTGCTACTTCGGCAAGCACCATGACATCGAAGTCGAGGACGATGTCACCGCCTTTGTCGAGTATCCCAACGGGGCCACAGGTGTGTTCGTCACGACCACGGGGGATGCACCCGGAACGAACCGGCTGGAGATCACCGGTGACCGGGGCAAGATTGTGGCCGAGAACAACAGGATCACCTTCCATCGCACCGAGGAATCGGCGAGCAAGTTCCTGAAGGAATGGCCGAACGGCTTCGGCAGCCCCGGCGTCTGGACCTGCGACGTACCCCCGGCACGTGGAGATGGTGGTCATATCACGATCACGACCAACTGGGTGCAGTCGATTCGCGACGGTGGCAAGACGGAACTGATGGCCCCCGGCCTCGACGGTATCAACAGCGTCGAGCTGTTCAACGCCATGCTGCTGCCCACCTGGACGGACAGCTGGATCGACATCCCCGTCGACGGCGATCTCTACTACGAAGAGCTGCAGAAGCGGGCCAAGACGTCGAAGGTGAAGGAAGGGGGAGGCAAGACGATGGACGTGTCCGGCACGTTCCAGTAAGCGATGGGACTGACAGCCACCCATTCCGCCGAACGGATCGAGATCCTTCGCGACGGCCGGCTCCTTGTGGCGCAGAACGCGGAGCATGACTGCCGGCCTTACGTGCATCCTGTCATGGCGCCCGATGGCGCGGGAGTCCTCACCGAAGACGCGCCGCCCCACCATCCCTGGCAGCACGGGCTCTACGTCGGGCTGAACGACGTCAACGGCTTCGGCTTCTGGGAGGAGGGGATCCGAGATAAACCCACGGACGGGACATTTCACCCGAAGTCCCTGCTGGCGCCAACGATGTCGGACGGGCGGATGTCCTGGCGCGTCGACTCGGTGTGGCGTGATCCCCAGGGGCAGGATCTGCTGGACGAGACGCAGGCGTGGACGGTGAGCGAATCCGAGGGGAGACTCGTTCTCGAAATGGGCTGGACCCTCACCGCAACCACCGACCTCCGCTTCGGCGAGTACGGCTACGGTGGGTTGTTTCTGCGCATGCCCTATCGTGACGGGTGCGAGGGCAGGGCGCTGAACAGCGAGGGCCTGGCAGGTGGCGACGCTGAGGGACAACGGGCACGCTGGGTGGCGGTATCCTTGCGGGTCGACGGCCGTGACACCCCGGCGGGAATCGCCATCCTCGATCATCCCGGCAATGAGGAGCATCCCGTGCCCTGGCGAGTGGACGGCCAGCTGGGCATCAGCCCCAGCCGCTGCATCGCCGGACCCTGGTCGCTGGCGACCGGGGTGTCGACGACATCACGTTGCCGGGTGCTGGTGTTTGCGGGCGACATCGACGCGGAAGACGTGGAGGGAGCCTGGCGGGAGTACAGCGACTCGTGAGCACCAAAGTCCGTGGTCTCGTTCCTGTGGTGCCGACGCCGCTGCTGGCGGACGAGGCCCTCGACGAGGAGAGCTTCGCGCAGCTCGCCGAGTTCACGCTGCGCTATCCCTTTGCGGCGATCTGGGCCCTGGCCTCGGCAGGCGAAGACCAGAACCTGCCGGATGATGTCATCGACGAGGCGACCCGACTGTTCGTCAAGTACTTCAGTGGCAAGCTGCCGGTCTGGGTGAAGACGAGCCACGCCGGAACGCGGGAGACGATCGAGCGCACACGTCGCATGTCCGGTCTCGGTATCAACGCAGCCATCGTACTGTTCGAACACAAGCGTTTGAGTACCGATCACGTGCGGCGCCATTTTCTCGACATCGCCGAGCAGTCGCCGGTGCCCATCGTCATTTACGACAACGGCAATCGTGGCGGTGAGGTGGACGTGTCGCTCTACCTCGAGTTGTCCGCCCATCCGAACATTATCGCCATGAAGGCCGGCGGCAGCGATCTGGCACGACTCACCCGACTGTGTTTGTTCGCCGATCCGGATTTCAGCGTGCTCACTGCCGGCGGCGGTCAGATCCTGACCGGACTGGCCATGGGGGCTGCGGGACACACGGCGATTCCGCTGCTGGCGTTCCCGGAGCGGGCCTTCGCCGTGGCCGAGGCGGTGCAAGGCGGAGACCTGGAGAGGGCAAGGGCAGAGCAACGGGTGATCAACGACTTCATCACCCGTATGCCGAAGCTGCAGAACCGGGAGGTCCACGGCGAGGTGAAGTGTGTCCTCGAGATCCGGGGCGTCATCAATCGGCACGTGTCGGCGCCCTTCATGGCGGCGACGGAGCCACAGAAGGCGGAGTTCGAGAAGCTGATCGAGCAGGTGGACCTGTTCTGCAAGGACAAGCGTTGGAGAGCACAATGAAGGTGCGTCTGATTCGGATCGGAAACTCGAAGGGAGTGAGGCTTCCCAAGCCCCTGATCGATGCGGTGGGCCTTGGTGAAGACGTTGAGTTGGAGGTACGGGACGGCGCCATCCTCATCGCTCCCGTCGAAGGGGCTCCCCGGGACGGGTGGTCCGAGGCGGCGAGCCGGCCTGCAGGAGCGCGGCGAGAGCAGAATGCTGGATCCTCCGACGAATACTCAGTTCGATGAAGACGAGTGGGAGTGGTGATCGATGACGTGCGGCAAGGCGAGGTCTACCTTACCGTGGACCGCTCGCGCTCCACTGGAGAGTTGGGGCGTCGTTCTTCCGCGTCGTTACAGAAGGCCCTGAGGATTCTCCCAGCCAAGATATCACGCCAGATCGGCGCGCAGAAAGTGCCGTCGAAGCTTGAGGTGGAAGGCGTACTGAGACGCAGCCGCAAGGACGAGCAGCACCATCACGTGCAGAGCAGGCGGAAAGCTATACATCTGCATCATCCACTGCCTGCTGACAGCCACGATCAGAATCGTCAACCCGGCGGCGCTCAGAACCAGGACAGTCTTTCTCAGGGCGACGCTGGACAAGGCGATCACTCTTGGGCGGTAGCAGATAGCAAACACCTGGTGAGCCGGCGTCAACAGAAACAGCACGACTATGGGGGCTGCGACGGATGGCACAACAATCCAGTCGAGGTCCCGATGCAGGACGAAGCCGCTGACGAGAGCCGTTGCGTAGAAGGCTGCCAGGCACAGACTCGTGTATCGAAGGTTGGCCTTCAGGCAGATCCGGAAGCTGACCAGGGCGTGCTGTCGTCGGGAAAGAGGATACAGAAACCTGGGGCGCAGATCGACGCGGCGCTCGCCGGAGCGGTCGATAGAATGGGCGCACTCCAGTCCGTAGAAGACGATGATGTAGCTCATGATCATCCATATGGTGTCCCGCTTGTGGACGATCAAACCCAACTCCGCGCCGGGGAGGCGGCTCAGCAGGTGCAGACCCTGGGTCCACAGCAACAGGCCTTCCATCAATGGCTTGCCCCAAACCCCAACGCTGGCTAGAAATCCACAGGTGCCCACGGCGCCGACTGTGAATACCAATGGTCGTCGGAAGACGCCCAGCAGGGAACCCTCTTCCTTCTCGAACTCAAACGCCTTCACCCAGCTGGCCGCGTCATCGCCCAGGAACCCGGATGTCCACTGCGGGTCACGGCGCGGGCGGGATGCCGAGTGTAGCGGGCCATCGGTCAATGCACGGAATCCAGCGGGCGCAAAGGACCGACGAAGTGCAGCAGCCGCGATTGCCAGGGCGAGCCCGCACACTGGCAGCGGATACGTGGCTGCCAGAGAGGCGAGGGGATTCACCGTGCCATAGCCGACGATGGCCAGGCCGGAGCGCGATGACAGCATGCCGCAGCCTGTGGTAACGCCAACCATGATGATCAAGGCGTAGCACAACGCCGACAGGGCAAACGCCGGCAGGGGGGGCACGGTTCCATCCGTCACGTGATGCAGCGCCGCCGACAGGCCTGCGGAGACGATACCCAGGGCGACGGTGCTGCACAGAAAGCCACGGCGTATCCCCGGTAAGGTCCATGAGAAGCGCCCGCCACACACCTCGACCATCGTGGCACCCACGAACAGGCCAGCCAGCATGGGAATGCCCACGAGCAAGGCGTTGGCGCTATGTGGCAGATACCATGTCTGGAGATGGGACTCGATCACACTCAGACCTTTGAACGTGCCGGCCAGAATCAGGATCCAGACGACAAACTCGGCGAGGACCGACGGGCGCAGATACAGCCGCGCGAGGGCGGGCGTGCTCACTGCCCGCCTTTCAGCAACAGAGGGAAGATTCGCTCCAGGTTCAGCGGGCTTGTCGATACTTCGGCCCCGTGCTTCCGCCTGAAGGTGTCCAGGTGTCCCGTGGCGTCCCGCACCAACAGATGGGCCTGGGCGCTGGAACCATGCTGCTCACACACGAAGCCCTCGTCGAACTGCGACGGCAGACCCCCGTTGCTCGACGTTACGATCCACTCGGAGAAACGTTCCTGCAGGTCATCCAGGCCTGTATCGACGGCGATTCGCCCGGCGTCGAGACAGACGATCCAGTCGACGACCTGCTCGATGTCGCGCAGGATGTGCGAGGAGATGACGATGGTGCAATGATCTTCCTGCAACAGGTCGAGGAAGAACTCCAGCAGGCGGTGACGGGCAATCGGATCCAAGGCACTGACCGGCTCGTCCAGCAACAGCAGTTCCGGATGATGGCAGACCGCCAGAATCAGACCGAGTTTCTGCACGTCCCCCGGGCTCAGGGTACCCACACGGGCACTCAGATCGAGTTCGAGTAAGTCCAGGAGACGTCGTTGTCGATCGTTGTCCCACAGCCTATAGAAGGAGCCGACATAGCTCAGATGCTGCTGCACCGTCATCCAATCCAGGAACCTGTTCTCCTGATAGACGATGCCGATGCGTCTCAACTGCTCCGGACCCAGCGAGGCCGCTTCCATGCCCAGTGTGGTACATGAACCTTCGGTGGGCAGCAGCAGGCCCACGAGGTGATGCAACAGAGTGGTCTTGCCGCTGCCGTTGAGGCCGATGAGACCCACCACGTGCTGCTCCGGAATCGACAGAGAGACATCGGCCAGCGCCGTGGCAGTACCGAAACGCTTGGTCACCCGGTTCAGTTCGAAGACGAACGGCATGTCATTTCCCCTTCTCTCTCAACATGCTGCGAAGCAGGGACACCGCCTCTCTCTCGTCGATGTCGAGTTGCTGGATCACCGTGATGACCGGGCCAAGGCTGCCTCGCAGGTGCTCAAGCCTGCTGACCTCCAGCTCCTTCTGGCGGAAGCGTCTCACCACGAGCGGCAGGCCCGGTCTGCGGTCGACGACGCCTTCCTTCTCGAGAAAGCCGTAGGCTTTGCTGATCGTCATCGGATTCACGCCGAGGAGGGATGACAGCACTCTCGTGGTTGGCAGTTCATCGCCCGGCTGCACGACACCGCTGGCGATCTGAAACTTCACCTGGTCCATCACCTGGCGAAATACGGGAACTCCGCTGTGGGGATCGACGACGATGAGCAATTCGAGTCCTTTCGCTTACCTGACATCGGGAAGGTAGGCGTATTGGTGTATATGTTAAGTAATACACAGAGGTCTTTGGAGCGGACCTGAGTGAAGAGCGGTCGCGATAGCTACATTGGCATCGATGCAGACCCGAGGAGGCGCCACCTGCTTGAATTCGACAATGACCACCGACTATCTGATAGAGTTGTCCGGCGAGTTTCCGCATCTGGCCCGCGAAGAGGCGCGCTCAGTTCTGGCAGCGCACTCGATCGAGGTGGTCGAGCACGAGTCGCATCCGGCCATCCCGCTATTCGGCTTTGCCTCCACGGGTGCGGAGGCGGACATCAGGACAGCCTTCCTTCGCATGGGCATGGCCTGGAATCTGAACCGGGTGCTGGTTCAGACACCCGCTCCCGACCCGGGTTCGGAGGACAGTTGGCTGAGTGATCTTCTAGCAGGCCTCGATCAAAGCGACATCCCCGAGGGGAGCGTCCGGGTGGACGCAAAGATCCTGGCGCCCGACGTGGTCACCGTCTACTCAGCGGACCTGAGGGCGCAGGTGAAGCACCGGCTCGGGGAGCTGGTGACTCGTCATCGGCAGGTGGACCTGACCCATCCACAGGTGATCGTACGCGCCATTCTTGCCGACGGGGCAACCGTTGCCATCAAGCTGGCCGCGATCGACCGCACGTCCTTCGAGGAACGCCGGAGCGGGTTCAGGCCGTACACCCAGCCGATTTCGCTCCATCCCCGACTGGCCCGTGCCTGGATCAACAGCGGCAGGGTGCCTGCCGGAGGCACTGTGTATGATCCCTTCTGCGGCACCGGCGGTCTGCTGCTGGAGGCGGGGTTGACGGGTCTGAGGATGATCGGCAGCGATCGCGATCCAGCCATGGTTGCCGGCGCCGGTGACAACATCCGCCATGGGCTGCCCGGGTCGGAGCCCGTACTCGTGCCCGCGGATGTCGGGCAGGTCATAGACGTCATCACCCGGCCGGTGGATGCTATCGTCACCGATCCGCCCTATGGCCGGTCCACGGCCACGGGCAAGGAACCGATCGGCAGCCTCTACGAGCGGATGTTCGCGCCCATGGCCACCGTCTTGAAACCGGGCGCTCGCCTCGTCATCGCCCTGCCGCGACAGGGGGCAGAGACTGTTGAGTTCTATCGGCACTGCTTCGAAAACTGTTTCCACCTGCACGAGGTATTCCCGCTGTTCGTCCACAAGTCGCTCACCCGCCTGCTGTTCGTGCTGATCAAGAAGGATGAACAGGCACCTTGACAGTCCGGTGCGGTCTGACCGTGACTACTGTTGACTCATACCCCGAACCTCCATCGACCTGCAAGGGATTTCTGCAATGCCAAGCTCCGAAAACGCTGCCATCGGCCCCAACGAAGCGATCAAAGTCACGAAGATCGAGACCTTCGTCCTCAAGAACTCCTGGGTCTTCGTCAAGATCTCCACCGATGCCGGAATCACCGGCTGGGGCGAGATGTTGAAGGACGACGCCAAGGCCTGCGCTGCCGGCGCCCTCGAGGTTGCCAACTATCTCGTGGGCAAGGACCCCCGTCCCGTCACCCACCACTGGCAGGCCATCCACCGCGGCGCCTTCTATCGCGGCGGCCCGATCAAGACGGCGATCCTGTCCGGCATCGACATGGCCCTCTGGGACATCACGGGCAAATGCTACGGAGTGCCCGTCTACAAACTGCTGGGTGGCCCTACGCGCGAGCGGATCCGCGTCTACGGTGAAGTCAGCGAGAAGACCGGCGTCAACGCCATGAAAGTGGGCCCTCACGCGACACGGCAGGCCTTCAAGTACGTGGAAGGACTGAAGTTCGTCGAGGAAGCGGCGGAGCGCTTCAAGGCCCTGCGTGACAAGCATGGCTCCGAGGTCGACATCGGCGTCGATTTCCACGGCGCCGTGCAGCCGACAACCGCCATCCTGCTGATGAAGGCCCTCGAGCCGTACCATCCCTGGTTCTATGAGGAGGTCGTGCAGGCCCTCAACGTGGACGTCATGGCGGAACTGGCGCAGAAGACTCACATCCCCCTGGCCACGGGCGAGAGGGTCTTCACCAAGTGGGGTTTCCGCGAGATCCTCGAGAAACGCGCGGCAACGATCATCCAGCCCGACATCTGCTATGCCGGGGGAATTACGGAGCTGAAGATCATCGCCGGTATGGCCGAAGCGTATTACACGCCCATGGCGCCCCACAATCCGCAGGGCCCCTGCTCGCTGGCGGCGAGTCTGCAGATCGCGGCCTCCATCCCGAACTTTCTCATCCAGGAGCGGGGTGACAACGAATACGCCGAACTGCTGGCCAAGCCACTGCCGCCCGTGGTTGACGGATATCGCCCGCTGCCGACCGAGCCTGGCCTGGGGATCACGATCGATGAGGACAAGCTCATGGCCGAGGTCGGCGACCCCCATTCGTACGACACCCGTTTCGATCCCGACGACGGCTCGGTTGTGGATTGGTAGGCTGGCTGAAGGCCGGATGACAGCCCTGACACTTCATCTCAGGCGACAGGTCCTGACAGCCGACGCCGGGGGGCACCGCCATTGGCAGACCGTTACCGAAACGGTGGAGCAGCCGGCGGCGGAGACGGGCCTGCTGTTATGCGACGTATGGGACAGCCACTGGTGCCGCGGCGCTCGTGAACGCCTCGCGCCGCTGCTGCCGAGGATGAACGCCACCGTTCACGCGGCGCGCGATGCCGGCGTGCAGATTGTCCATGCCCCGTCGGATACGATGGAGTTCTACGCGGATCATCCGGCGCGCCAACGGGCTCTCGCCGTTGAGCCGGTGGAACCTGACGCCGGTCTACCAGAGTTCGCCAGGGCGGCCGACTCGCTGGTGGGAAAGGTCTTCGTCGAGGACGGGGAGTACGATCCGCCGCTCCCGGTGGACGCCGCCGACAACGGCACCACGGTGGCGGAGAACGAACCGTTCAAGGCGTGGAAGCGTCAGCACGAGGCGATCGACATCGATGCCGAGGGCGACCTGATCTCCGACGAGGGCGCCCGGGTCCATGCCTGCCTGCGGGAGAGGGGTATCAACCGGCTCCTCATTCTGGGGGTGCACACGAACATGTGTGTCCTGCACCGCACCTTCGCCATCAAGCAGATGTCGCGCTGGAACATGCGCATGGCCTTGCTGCGGGATCTGACGGATACCATGTACAGCCCGGCGCGGCCGCCCTACGTCAGCCACGACGAGGGCACGCGTCTGGTGGTCGAATACGCTGAGAAGTTCTGGTGCCCCTCGTTGTTGAGCGGGGATATCCTCCAGACCGACAGCTAACTCACCGGGCGCTGTTGATCAGTCGTACGCCCCGTACTGTATCGCCGAGTCGTACATGGCCAGGACATTCTCCGTCGGAGAGTTGTCCTGCAGCTGGTGTGTCGGCGCGAAACAGTAGCCCCCCCCGGGCATCATCGTCTCCAGGGTCTCGCGACAGACAGCTACGACCTCGTCAACGGTACCGTAGGCGACGGGGCCGGCGGTGCTGATGCAGCCGTGGAAGGCCAGTCCGTCACCGTACCGCGACTTGAGGTGCGCGGGGGACATGTCATGGGCTTCGGGCTGCAGGGTGTCGACAGCGGAAATCCCCATGTCAATGAAGTCATCATAGGCCCAGCTGCTCGAGCCGCAGGTGTGGATCATGACCGGTTTGCCGAACTCCGTGGCCAGGTCGACGTACCGGGCATGGCGTGGCCGTATCTGCCGACGGTACATGTCGAGCGACAACAGTGGCCCTCTCTGTGTGCCCAGATCCTCTCCCAGCCACACGAAGTCGATGCCGTCGCCGCCGATCTCCAGGCACCGGCGCATCAGCTCCAGCTCGTGTTCGACCTTACGATCGATGAGCATCAGACCCGCCGGATCATCTGTCGCCAGATCGACGAGGACCTGCTCCATGGAGCGGATCATGCCGTTGCTGTTGATGATGTCACCGACGCCGGGGCTACCGTAGAAGATGGCGACTTCGTCCTGCTGCCGGCGCTTGATGTCGGCGGCGAAGGTATCATAGTCGTAGTCGTCAGCAGATGGGGAGGGCCAGGCGGCGATGTCCGCCTCGGTTGCCGTGCTCAGGGGGAAATCACAGAAGTCCCAGTAGCCGCCGCTGTCGTGCTCGATCCAACGTGTGCGTCGGCCCCACACAGGATCGACGCGGCGGTCGGGGACGTCGGCGTGCAGCTTCTTGCCGACGAAGGCGGGGCCCACTCCACGGAAGTCGACGCCCAGAGCCCGACGCAGTCCCTCCGTGTCATCAGCCTTCAGGCCAAAGTGCTGCTTGAGCCGGGCGTCGATGCCGGGGTTGGCGCTGTAATCGATGGGTACCCTGTCGGGCTGTTGGCGCGCCAGGGTGGCGAGCACACGCTCGCGTGATGTCATCATGACTTCCTCCGTAATACCGTGCAGGATGGGGGGATTACTTCCCAGGACATAGCCGCACCGAGCGCCGTGGGTCAAGCTGCGGCCACGCCCTGGATACGATGGCGGATTTCGCCAATCCAGTGGGGGACGAAGTGGCGACACGGGCCAGTCCCCAGAGGCAGCGATGCTAGAGAACTCGCAGTACGCCCTGAAATCGGGGTGGTTATCCCTTACAGGCTGCTCGCCGCGCGGTCCTGGCCCGCACCTTGCATAGGGCGGGCGTGCGATACATGACTCTCACTTCACTGAAGACGGGGGGCGTATGCTCCTGACCCTGATCCGCCGCGAGATCGTCGGCAACGTGTTGAGCTTCCGCTTCCTCGTCACCCTCATCCTGTTTTTCAGTCTCATCCTGGTCAGTGTCTTCGTCATGACCGCCGAGCAGGGCACCCGACAACAGTCGTACGAGGCGAGTCGATCCGCCCACCGCGACGTGCTGACCAAGATCGGCGAGATCGACGATGTCGGTAACCAGGTCGATGAGCTGCTCCTGACCCAGGGCGTCTACGGCGACATCCGGCCTCCGGTGTTGGGAGTGTTCGTCGACGGCCTGTCCGGGGACCTGCCGACACAGGTGCACACAGCGGCCTTCAACGAACGCCGCGTGGACGACACGTTCTACGAGAATCCCGTATCGGCTCTGTTCACCAGCCCGGACATGGGCTACATCATCAACATCGTCGTCAGTCTGCTGGCCCTGCTGTTCGTCTTTGACGCGATCTGCGGCGAAAAAGAACGGGGTAGGCTGAAGATCACCCTGTCCAACTCCGTGCCCCGCGACCTGTTGATCCTCGGCAAGTGGGTGGGCGGGTACGTGTCATTGGCGGCGCCCTTCGTCGTCGCCCTGCTGGCGGGGGTGGCCTATGTGCACCTCACGGGGGCTCTGGTCATCTCAGACGAGATTCTGCAGCGGCTGCTGTGGATGCTGCTCACGTCGCTGCTCTACGTGTCACTGTTTTTCACCCTGGGGCTGATGATCTCGACGCTGACGCATCGGGCGTCGACCTCACTCATCATTTCGTTGTTCGTGTGGATCTGCTGGATCCTCGTGATCCCCAATCTGGCGCCGGTCATCGCCCGCATCGCCTATCCCGTGCCGAGTCCGGAGAAGATCACAGCCGAAAAGCTGGCCATCGAGCAGGAGACGGACCTGCGGCTGCAGCGCGTGTGGCAGTCCACACTCGCCTATGGCCCTGAGGGACAGAAGATGCAGGAAGAGATCCAGCAGGAGGGGGAGCGCCGGCAGGATAAGCTCGAGCGCTATTACCAGGAGGCGTTCCGCCGGCAGACCGAGGCGAGCATGACCTTCTCACGGCTGTCGCCGGCCGCCAGCTATCGCTATGCGACGACCGAACTGTCGGGTACCGGTGTGCATCTATACACCGGTTTCAGGAAGGGCTATCAACGTTTTCAGGACGACTTTGAGGAATACTCGAGTGACATCTTCCAGCGCCGCAACGACGAGAAGCTGCAGGATGACTGGTTCCAGAAAGATGAGGTCCCGGCCTTCGAGATCATGCGTGATCGTCTTGGTGATGCCCTGGACCGCATCTTCTTCGACCTGATGCTCCTGGCCGTGTACAACCTGCTGTTCTTCATGGGCTCCTACCTGTTCTTCCTCCGCTACGACGTGACGTGAGATACCCATGCTTGCACATCTGATCCGTAAGGAGCTGCTCGACCATCTGCTGAGTCTGCGCTTCGCCATGGCCTGCATCATCTGTCCCGTGGTGGTGCTGTCCAGTGTCTTCGTGCTGACCCGCGACTACCGCGACGCCAGTCTCGATTTTCGCACGAACAGACTGATGCACGCCGATCAGCTGAATGACGTGCGCTTCCCGCACCTGCTGACCTCGGAGGGCGTTCTCGTCGACAAGCCGCTCAACCCCATGAAGGTGTTCTTCTCGGGCGTCGACGAGGGCCGGCACACGGCGTCGGTGCGCATCAGCGCCGTGGCCGCACCGGAGGTCCAGGCCAGTTTCGAGAAGAACCCCGTGGGTCTGCTCTTCCCGGTGATGGACCTGACCTTTGTGGCGGGCATCATCATGAGCCTCATGGCCATCGCTTTCAGCTATGACGCGTTTTCCGGTGAGAAGGACTCGGGCACTCTGAAGGTGGTGCTGTCCGACAGCGTGGCCCGTGATCTGCTGTTGATCAGCAAATGGATCGGTGGCTGCCTGGCACTGTCAGCACCATTCCTGCTGTCGGTGGTGCTCGGCCTGTTGATCACACTCCTGTTCCCCGAAATCGATCTGCGGCAGGCGGATTGGCTGTCCCTGGGGCTGGCAGTGGCCGGTACGTTGGCGTATCTGTCGACGATCTTCGCCCTCGGGCTGTTCGTGTCTGCCCGTACCGCCATGCCCTCCACGTCGATCACCGTGCTGCTGCTGGTGTGGGTGGTGATGGTCCTGGTGTACCCCAACCTGGCGCCACGGGTGGCCGGACTGGTGCAGCCGACGCCGTCGATGCAGAGCGTGGAAGCTGAGAAGTCACGCCTGCGCGACGAGGAGCAGGGCAAGTTCATCCACGAATGGCGGGCCTACATCGGACCTGCCCAGGAGGCGGGTACTCCCGTAGAAGAGCTGCTTGCCAAGTACAAGGAGCTGGAGAGTGAAATGGCGGAGAGGGCCACGTCGGGCCGCAAGCGGATCGAGGCGGACTTCCAGCGATCGATGGACGAACAGGTGTCGCTGACACGGATGCTGGCCAAGGTATCGCCGGCGGCGCTGTTCACCGTGGCGGTGTGTGATTTTTCCGGTACCGGCGTGCAGGAAAAGGCCAACTTCCGCGAACAACTGCAGCGTTATTCGGCGACCTGGACGGAGTATGCCTATTCGAAGTTCGACGCTGCCATCTACGAGGGTGAGGCCGAGTTGGACACCGAAGACTACCCCCGGTTCGACTACGTCACCCTGCCCTTCGAGGACCGCCTGCGGGACACGTCGATCGATATGCTGATCCTGCTGCTGTGGAACGCCGTGTTCCTGTTGCTGGCATGGACATCGGTCACACGCTACGACGTGACCTGAGGACTGGGAAGAAGCGAGGCAAGACTCATGCGCAGAATCCGACCCACGGCGTTCGGGATGGTCGTTCTCACAAGTGGACTGCTGGCAGCGTGCGGCGTTGACGTGGACGATCACATCGACCGTCTGCAGGAGGGTGGCGAGGGTGCCGAGGATGCGAAGATGGCGCTGTCTCTGGCCCGTCAGGACGCCATCGATCCGCTGATTGCCGCCTTCGCGGACGCCAGCCACAGCCCCGAGGCACGGGCCCATATGGCCGACGCCCTCGGTCGACTTTACCTGCGCGAGAAAGAGCCGCGCATCCTCGAGGCGCTGCAGGCCGGCCTCGATGTCACCGCGCCAGCCGTGCGCGGCAGCGTCATCCGGGTCCTCGGCGACATGGGCGGGCAGAAGGGGGTGGCGCCCCTGCTTGCCAGGTTGGCGAAGGAAACCGACAACGGTGTGCGTCACGACCTTCTGGTGACCCTCGGGGTCATGAGTGTGCGGGAGCCACGGGGCTTCGGCAACTTTGACGCCGCCGGTCGTACCTGGTCGCTGGAGATTATGGAGGACGACTCATCGCGGACAGAGTTCGTGCACCTGCTGAAAGGTATTCGGGAGGATGTGCGCGACAGCACGCGGGCGGCGGTCATGGAGTGGCTGGAGGTGGCCGCGGAAGATCGGGCGACGGCGGCGCAGGAACGGGAGCTGGCCGCCGATCTGCAGGGGGCGCAAGAACTGCTGGCGGAGGCCCTGGATCTTGTGCCGGACAGCCGCAACATCAACCGGCACCTGGGTCGCTTCGAGTTCGACAACGTGGATTCGGCGACCGGTTTGGCGACGATGGTGGACATGGGGGTGGCCATCCGGGTCCCTCGCTTACGCCGCGTACCCGCCATCGACGGGCTTCTGGACGAACCCCTGTGGGAGACAGCGGCCCACATCGACAGCTTCTACCAGAATATCACGCGTATGCGTGCCATCCTGAGCACCGGGCGTACCGAGATCCGTCTCGGCTATCGTGGCACGACCCTCTACATCGGTGTGCGGGGCTGGGAACCCCGGACCGACAACCTGCAGGTGACGGCCACTGCCCGGGACGAGAATGCCTGGGAGGACGACTGCGTGGAACTGTTCTTCGATCCGGATTGCGATCGGCGCACGTACTGGCAGTTCGTCGTCAACAGCGCCAATACCCAGTTCGACATCTACACCGACGGCAGCTCATCAAATGGTGGAGGGGATGTCGGTTGGAACGGTGAGATCGAGAGTGCCACGCAGGTGGCCGAGGATCACTGGTCGCTCGAGGTGGCCATTCCGATGGAGCAATTCGGCGAGGGCAAGGTCGGCAGTGGCGCCGTCTGGGTGGCAAATCTGGCGCGGATCCGCATGGCCAACGCCACAGAGTACGGCCAATGGGTGCCGACCTACGGCAACGCGCAACGGCCGGATCGGTTCGGTTATCTAGTGTTCGAGTAAGTGTCGTGTCTCAGAGATCCGTCAACATTCGGCCGCCGATCCATCCCGGCTCGCGGCGTTGCGCTCGCTCTGTGTATCCCACCGATACGCATCGTTCGCGCGCCTTGCGACCCGGGTGTCTCGACACCCGAATTATGTCGACCTATCTCTGAGACACGACACTGGATCAGCGGGAGTACCCATCGGGGTTGTCGCGGCGCCAGTCCGGCAGGTACCCCTCGGTGCGGCCGTAGCCGTAGGAAGGGCCCACCTGCTGAGCCGAACGCCAGGGCCAGCCCTGACCGCCGATGATACGGAAGTTGTCCCCCTTGCCGCAGAGCCACCAGAACATGTGAGCCGCGAACCGAGCCGTGTTGTGGCCGCCGTAAAAGGCGGTGGCCGGGTCGAAATCGGGCTCGTCCACCCAGTCCTTCACCGGGCGGCTCGTACGCCAGTAGTTGTACTTGAGCATGTGGCGCGTGCCCGTGGCAGTGGCGGCGCCACGCCGGTGCAGGATGCTCTGATGGTGGATGCCGAGGGTGCCGGCCGGCCCCGACGCCAGGACGCCACTCTCGTCGATGTCGCGGCTGTGGTGGCCCATGTGCGTGCCGGGGGCGATCTCGGTGGGGCCAAGCTCGTCGGGCGTGTCCTGGGGGAAGTAGAAGACCTCGGCGAACTCCAGCTCCGGGCCGAAGACGTGGTCGGCGTCGTGATGCCAGCCCTGCGCCTCCTGTGGGCATTCGGAGGCGTGATGGCTGGCGAGCACCGGCAGGCCCACCCCGGCCCCGAGCAGGGAGCGCATGATGCCGGTGAGTTGCGGGTTGAGCAGGACGTGCTCGATGAACCAGTCCTCCAGGTAGAGGGCGCTCGGTTCGTGGCTCGCCCGGACGCGATCGATCTCCTGCTCCGTCCAGCCAGCCGGCAGCCAGCAGGGATTTGCCGCGAGTCGACCTTCCAGATAGGCGCACGTCTTCTCATTGATCTCGTCAGGGACGACACCGGGCAGCATCAGATACCCCTCACGGCAGAACTCGAGAACCTGCGAGTCGGTCAGAGTCGGCTCGCAGTCGAAGGTCCAGGCCTCACGGTCGAAGTTCATCACGGTCTCCTTGCAGAGCCCCCTAAGCGAGTCGCTCTACGAGCCGCCCGGTGGTCTCGACGATGCGGGCCTCGCAATCGTCGGTGAAGGCGGCGGGGCGCAGGAAGTAGCGGTGGGAGTCGTGCACTTCGTAGCCACCCAGGGGCCAGGCGTTGCGGCTCGGCACGTAGGCGATGAGTCCGTTGGCATAGGCCACGGTGACCGTCGTCGCCGGCGCCAGCTCCCGCTTGAGGTGCAGGCCGATCTCGGAGAGGATCTCACCCCCGAGAAAGACCATGCGGAACCCCCGATTCAGCTGCAACAGCTGGATCTCGTGTGGGCAGGCCGAAGCGAGTCCGCCGGCATCGAAGCGCTGGAGCATGGCAGCCGACCATTCACGGACCAGCGGGTCGTCGCTGTCTCCTTCGGCCAGCAGGTCGTCCCGTGTCGGCAGGTCGATATAGGGCAGGGGGTGGATCATGTGGTCGATGCGCAGTCCATCACCGTCGACATCGCTGGCGGAGATGCGATTCGACAGGACCTCGCGCGCCATGCCGGCCCCGGCGGCGTCCAGCTCTTCCAGGCTCGGCCGCAGGAAACCTTCAGCGCCCTGCCTGGGGTACCAGGGCCGTACATCACCCGCACAACCGGTGGCGAAGAGCGCCGGCGCACCGGTGTCGGCTTCCACATGACGGCAGAGGAAGCCCGGGTAGTCGGGGCCGATCAGATAGCCACTGAGGCTGGTAGGGTGGCAGCCGTAGATGGTGAGAGTGCCCAGAAGGTCCCCGCCGCCACCCCGCAGCCACAGGGTATCCAGATCGCGGTCGATGGAACCGTCGGGGTTGGGCGCCATGGTGACACTGCCCGCACCATCGGGCAGACGGCGGTTGACACCGACAGCCGATGTCGCGCGAGAGAACTCGAGGCGCCCCGGTCCGGCGCCATGGATGGCAGCGAGGGCGACGTCACGCAGTTTCCTCTGCAGGAAGTCGGCGTAGGCGGGTTCGATCTCGCCCGGCATGACCCAGGGTGAGAAGAATGGCGCGCAGTGGGTATGTGTCGCCGTCAGCACCACCTGCCGTGGCAGCAGTCCCGTCACGTCCGACACAGCCTGGCGCATCGTGGCATCCACCGGGGGGGAATACCCGATGACGTCGGCCGTGAGAATGAGGGCGGCATCCGAATCCCCCTCGAGATAGATGGCACCGGCATGCAGAGGTGCGTACACACCTTCCGACCGGCGATCGCGATCGCCGTACCCGGTGAGCCAGACCGGGCCGGTGGGAGTGATGTCGGTTCGCGCGATGCCGATTCTCATATCAGTTGCCCCGCTTCGTTGACCTGATCCAGTCCCAGACCCCGCAGGTCGGCGATACCGCCCTGTTCTTCGGCCTCGTAGAGTCGCCAGATGACCCGCAGGCCCTGCAGGCTGCCCGGACCGTCGGTGAGAGGCCGGGCGCCGGTGCGGATGCAGTGGAGGAAATGGGCCATCTCCTCTTCTGTATGCTTACCGGATTCATGTTGTGACACGATCTCAGTGTCCTGCCCGCGCAGAATGCGGAGCTCACCGGCCTTGATGTCGGCTTCGATCAACCCTTCGGTGCCGTGGGCATGGAAGGCGTAACCCATGCGTGTTCCACGCGCTCCCCAGGTGCCGAAGTGGTACCCCAGGCGCCCGCCTTCGAATTCGAGGCTGACGTTGCTCGTGCCTTCCCGTTCCATCCAGGGCGTGCCCGTGTTCGTGCCCAGGTGGGTGCCGCGCACGGGGCGGCCCATGTACCAGAGCAGGATATCTATGTAGTGGCAGCCATGGCTGAAGAGCTGTCCGCCGCCGAGGGTGGCCTGCTTCAGACCCCAGTGCCCTTCGTCGTACCGGGTGAGTTGTTCGGTCCAGATGGAGACCTGAAAGATGTCGCCGCAGGCGCCACTGTCGATGAGCTCCTTCATCCCAGTCACAAGAGGATGAAAGCGCATGCAGTATGCTGTCATGAGGACTACGTCGGCCGTGTTGGCCGCATCGATCAACTCGAGACATGCCGCCTCGCCGATGGCCATGGGTTTCTCCACCAGGACATGCTTGCCGACACCCAGAAATTCCAGGGCCACCGGATGGTGCAGATGGTGGGGGAGAACCAGCAAGGCGGCGTCGACATCGCCGATGATGTCGCGATAGTCGGTGGCCACGCGTACGGTGACATCGTGCTCCGCCATGGCGTCGGCCACGGCCCGGGCTCTGTCCGAGTCGACGTCGACGGCGGCCACCAGATCGAGGTGTTCGGACAGGGCGTGGAACCGGCGCAGGTGTGACTTTGACATGCCACCACAACCCACGAGGGCGAGTCGGACTCTGGTCATGGTGAGGAATATGGCACCAACCACAACGCGGGGCCACCAACAATGGCACTGAACTTCACGGCTGGGTAGATCCGGGCCTGGTTCTCGGCCTCAGATCATCGCCGACGCAGCCACTCCCTGACCAGATCGACTTCGCGAAGTCCCGGCTGATCGATGGCCTGGGGTTCGAGGGTCTCGTAGGTGATTCCGGCAGAGGCGATGAGTCCCGCCGTTGCCGGCTGATCGACGGCGACGCGAGCGTAGGCACCGTCAATGTTCACGGGATCCAGCTCGAGCCGCTCAGCCACAGCGTCGACTCGATCCTCAGGCACCCGCACAACCCGCAGGTTGCGGTTCTTGTCGAACACGCGCCAGGCGTCCTCCAAGGTCACCGGCCCGGCGGGCAGTCCGTTGCGGACCCGCACCTGGGCCAGATCGGCACCCGTGAGCTCCTGCAACAGGCTGCTCAGCGCCGGTTGCAACTCAGCCACGCCCACCGAATCGGCGAGCACAGCCAGCACCTGTTCCGGGCGCAGGTCCACCTGGCGCATGGTTCCATCCCGCGGCTTGATCCAGGCGAACCGGCCGCGCTGCAACTGCCGCGATGTCTGTGTCAGGTCGATATACTGCCCGACGATGGCGCCGTCGGACAGCACGTGGATCTCGACATAGCCGTTGGGGGTCATGTAGCCGGGGAAGTTCACGGCGCCGGTGTTGACGCATACGGCAGGCGTGCCAGAGAAACCGTCGGGGACCCAGGCGCGGAAGTTGTGCGTCGTCGCCGACAGCACGAGATCTGCCTTGCTCAGCAGGGCGTTGCGGCGCTCCGGTGACAGGACCAGGTCCCACGATCCGTGGCGGGAGTGGGCGCCCACAAGTATCAGATCTTCTTCGCCCTTGTCGATCCCCTCCAGGGTCTGCATCAACCAGGCGCGACTCTGTTCGGGGAAGGCGAGGATGGAATCGGCGGGCTGATCCGAGTAGTGCATCTGAATGAGATGTACCGCGTAGTCGCCGACGTTGATCCGAGCGTAGTACTCGGAGGGGTTCGGCCGTTCAATCGTTGCGTGTGCCTCGAGGTTGACCAGATCGAGAAGGGGCGCTCCACCCCCATAATCGGACTGGCGATGAGTGGGGCTGAAGTACTCGTTCTCCCCATCGGCGACGTTCAGGTAGGCGTGCTGCCGCCACCAGCGATCACCCTGGATCCAGGGGATGAAGGAGTTCTCCCAGTTGATCTTCACGTGGTCACCCAGGCCGACGACGAAGGCCGCCTCTCCTTGCTTCACCCAGGCCGCCAATCGCGCGAACTCGACACTGCTGAGAGGAGATTCACCCTTGTGATCGCTCATGATGGCGAAATGCAGGACGGACTCTCGATCCAGATCCAGAATCGTCCGTACGCCAGGCAGTTCAGCGGTCGCCGATCCCGGCAGCAGCGCCAGCAACACCACGATCAACATGCTCAGCACGGTGCGCATCGGTTCTCCTCAAACGATGTAATTGGGGGGACGGCCTTTCTGTATGCAAGCAGACATGGTGATCATGGTCAAGCAGATCACACATGATCAGGTTATCTTCACGCGCATCGACCAAGGACCAACAGGAGAGAGTACGTGGCGATTCTGACCGACGACGACCTGGCCTTCTGGAACGACAACGGCTACGTCGTCATTCCCGATGCCGTGCCGAAGGAGAACCTGGAGGCCGTCATCGACGAAGTGTGGGCTTTCCTGGGTATGGACCGCGGCGACCCGGACGACTGGTACCAGGAGCCGATGCGCAAAGGTGGCATGGTCGAGATGTATCAGACGCAGGGTCTGTGGAACAATCGGCAGCATCCGCGGATCCACCAGGCCTTCACCGAGATCTGGGAGCGCGAGGATCTGTGGGTCAGCATGGATCGCGCCAACTGCAAACCGCCCAACCGTGCGGACAAACCCGAGTGGAATCACGACGGCATGGTCCATTGGGATCTGGATTCGACGAAGCGTCCGATTCCTTTCGGAGTACAGGGCGTGCTCTACCTGGAGGACACTGCCGAGAAACAGGGAACCTTCCAATGCGTGCCCGGGTTTCACCGCGCCTTTGAAGACTGGGTGCGAAACCAGCCGGCGGATCGCGATCCGAGACACCCGGACCTGACGGACCTGCAGGTGAAGAAGATCGCCGGCAAGGCAGGAGATCTGCTGATCTGGCACAGGTTGCTGGCACATGGGAATTCGCCGAACACATCCGACAAACCACGTCTGGCCCAGTACATCAGCATGTCGCCGGCACACTGGGACAACGAGGAAGCGCGAGAGGCACGGGTGAAGCTGTGGCGGGACCGCATGCATCCACCGGGGAAGGCATTCCCCGGCGATGAGCGCCGCTGGGAGGAGCAGAACGAGCCCGCGGATCTCACGGATCGGGGCAGGAAGCTGCTGGGGCTGGATGCCTGGTAAGGATGACATACCAGGAGGCGTCAGTCCGTTGTCAGACCCTGGCATCTGCGTCGTGCGCGCCGGGCAAGGCGAGCGAGTGCCGGTCGAGCTGGCGACGCGACTCAGACCGGTAGACCCGGCAACATTTCACATCTACCGGTTGCCGGCCAACAGTGACGTGAAACTGCATTACCACGACTTCGACGAGTACTGGTGGTTCGTTGAGGGGCAGCCGCGGGTCACCTTGCGGGCCCCAGGAGGGGAGCCGCACACGTTCCATCTGGGAGCAGGCGACCTGGTAGCGTGTGTGGCCGGTGTCGAGCACACGCTATGGGCGGACCACGAACTGGTTTACCATCAGTACTGCAGCGTGCGCCATGGCGACGAACGGCTAGGCCATCTGACGCGATCGCGACCCAGTCAACGGACGTTAGGCAACCCTTGAACGAACCCCCGGAAGAATTCATCCTCGTGCGCGAGGATCGTGTCCTGGCCTTTGTCGGCCAGTGTTTCAGGAAGTCGGGAATCGATACCGACCATGCGGCCACCATCGCGCGGCTCCTGGTCAACTCCGATCTGCGCGGTGTGCGCTCTCACGGGTCACGCTGTGCCAACGGATACACCCGGGGTTTCGAGCAGGGCTCCTACAACCCGAATCCCAGCATCGAGGTGGTGCGGGACACGCCCGCGATGACCGTCCTCGATGGTGACGGCACCCTCGGATACCTGCCCATGGTCAGGGCGACGGAAATGGCCGTCGAGAAAGCCCGTGCCACCGGCGTGGGGATCGGCCTCGTGCGCCACATCGGTCACTACGGCTCGGCCGGTCACTACGCCCGCATCTGCCTGGAGGCAGGCTGTGTAGGATTCTCGGTCGCAGGATTCCGCGCCGAGGGCACGTCCAGCGCGACGAACCCCAAGCGCTCTGTCGGATTCGGCGGCAATCCCCCTATCTCTTTCGCCATTCCCGCCGGTGACGAACCCGATGTGGTCCTCGACGCCGGCGCCTCCATCCTGGCCACCTACGACGGCGCCGGCAGCGACGAGTTGCTCGAAAACCTGCCTTCTGCATTCTTCAAGAGCATGGGGCTGGTGGCAGCCGCCAATCTCCTCGGCGGCGCGTTGGCCGGCTTCACCGGACCCGCGGGCGACGCCATCGAGGCTCACTGGCCAGGGGCTGATCGCGGGGGCATGGTGCTGGCCATCGATCTGGAACAGGCCGTCGACGGGGATCTCTTCCGGGCCGAGACCGACCGCTACTCGCGGGATGTGCGCAAGAACTACGCACCCATTCCCGGTACGGACACCGCCTGGCTCCCCGGAGCCACCGAGGAGCAGTGCCTGGCCCGTTCCCGGGCAGAGGGGATACGTTTCGAGGGCTCCGAACAGAACGCCGCGCGCGCCATGCACGAACACTTTGCAGTACCACTGCCCTGGGACTGAGCCACAACGTGGGAAAGATCGAGGACGACTCCTGAGCTATATCAGACCCAACTACGACACGGCCCGCGATGAGGCGGGTTTCGGCTGGCAGATCGGTGGCTGCTACAACTCCTGCATCGCCCTGTCCGGCGTCCCGGTGAGAGATTTCTACACCCGCCCTGAGGCCTGTATCGAGGTCTACCGTAGCGGCCGGCAGCGGATGTACGAGATGTTCGGGGACTGGCTGCCGCCTCTGGCGCCGGCGACGCCGCCCATCAGCTACATGCACGCCAACTGCCTGGGATCGGAGCTGCTCTTCGTCGACGGAGGCGAGGTGGGCCACACCCATCCCTTCGAGTCGCTGGAGGCGGCGATCACTCAGCTGAAGGAGCCCGTGGATTTCGCCACGTCCGGGGACACACCCTTCTACCTGGACTTCTGGGAGGAGATGAAACGCGCCTTCCCGGACGAAAACGTGGGCTTCAGCTTTGGTGTGGAGGGACCCATCACGACGGCGTGGGAGCTGCGGGGCGAGGGGTTCTTCACCGACCTGTTCGACGAGCCCGAGCTGGTCAAGGAATTCCTGCGGCTGACCACGGCCAGCATCATCGACGTCTTCCGTTTCCGGGCCGCTATCGACAGGACCGAGTTCCCCAATCCGCACGGCGCCGGCATGGTGGACGACATCGCCAGCTTCATCCCGGCTCACATGTTCGAGGAGTTCGCCCTGCCGTACTGGGAACAGTACTACAGCGGCATCACCACCGGAACCCGACGGGCCCATGTGGAAGACCTGAAGCGTGACCAGCTGCGCTTCCTCCATGACATCGGCCTGAGCTCCTTCGATCCCTCCATCTCCCATCAGCTCAACCCGCCCATGTTGCGCGACGAGATCCAGGTACCCTTCGGCTGGCGCCTGGGCAGCTTCCACTACCGTGATCTGGACGAGGAGCTCGTGCGCGACTTCCTGTTTCAGGCGGCGGCCGACGGCGCCAGCTCGGTCTTCACCATCATCGAAGGCACACTGTCCACCGACGAGGGGTGTCGTAAGGTGATGGCCTTCAAGGCCGCGGGCGAGGAAGCGGAGCAACTGCTGGCATCCGGCTGCAGCCGGCAGGAGCTGGGCAGCTACGTGAGCGAACGGGGAAAAGCCAGGTTCTGGGAGCACTTCCCGGAATAAGGACCGTCGAGCTCGTCCAGCGCGAAGCGCAGGGACACGACGAGTGGGCTTTCTCCTTTTTCGAGCACGCAATAGGTCGTTGACAGCAGCTGTCCATCGGGCAGCACCTCCAGGCCGGCGTAGCCCGTGTCACCGGGCCGGCCGTGGTTGCGCAGCAGTCGGACGCGGAACTGGCCCGGTTGCTGCTGCTGCAGATCATCCCAGGATCCTACCCAGGCGACGAAGTCCCCGTATGTAGCGCTGTTGGCCGCCATGTCGCGCATGGTGACGACGATGCGGCCATCGGCCCCGTAGCGGGCGATATGTCGGTCGCCGGTGAGACTGGCGGGAAGCTCCACCATGTCGGACCAGGTTTCACCCTCGTCCTGGCTCGTCATCATCAACGAGTTGTACTGTCGCGAGTTTTCGCGCAACAGGGCGACGATGCTGCCATTGTCAGGCGAACGGAGCAGGCAGGGCTCGCAGGGCTGGGCGCCGGGTTGCTCAGGGTGCTGACCGACGCGGGTCGGTTCACTCCACGTCCGTCCACCATCGCCGGTCACCGAGGTGAAGGGGGCAACGATCTGCTCGCCGGCATCGGACTCGAAGTGGTCGTGGTACATGCCGAGGTAGCATTTGCCGGAGATGGGAATCACCGACTTCATCGGCGCATGGCCTTTGTACCCGCGGCGCCACTTGCAGCCCCACATGGGACGCAGGTCAGTCCACGTGGCGCCGTCGTCCTCGGACAGTGATGACTGCATGGCGGGGAAGGAGACGTTGAGGAATATCCGTCGTGTCCCGTCGGGGGCGATCAAACGGTGGATGGTCGGAGCGTTGTGGGGGCCGCGGAAACTACGCGGCACCTGCAGACGTGGGCTCCAGCTGTCGCCGCCATCGTCGCTGCGCTTGAGCAGGGTGTCAGGGCCGCCGTGGCCATTGGGGTAGGCGACCAGTGCGGTCCTGCCGTCTTCGAGCAGGAGAGTGTGGGGCTGGCCGAGGTAGTGGCCGGTCACGCGATCGACTATGACGCGCCTTTCGGTCTGTGCTGACAGGTCTACGAAGACCGACGAGTCCAGGCTCACTTCAGCAGGCTCTTGCGTCCGGCCGCGGCGCAGATCGGGCATGCAGACATGTCATGCCTCAGCGCTGGACAGTGCTCTCGCCCGAAATAGATAATCTGGAGGTGCAGCTTGTTCCAGGCCTCCTGCGGGAAGGTGCGCTTCAGGTCTTTTTCCGTCTGCTCCACGTTCTTGCCGGTGGACAGAGCCCAGCGCCAGGCGAGGCGGTGGATGTGGGTATCCACGGGAAAGGCGGGTTGACCGAAGGCCTGGGCGACGACGACGGAGGCGGTCTTGTGGCCTACCCCGGGCAAGGCCTCCAGCTCTGCCAGAGTCTGCGGCACCTCACCGTCGTGCCGCTTGAGCAGCAGTTCCGACAGACGATGGATGTTCTTCGATTTGCCAGGTGCCAGACCCACGGTACGCACCATGGCGAGGATGTCGTCGACGCTGAGTCGGGTCATCTTGCCCGGCGTGTTGGCCGCCTTGAACAGGGCCGGTGTAACCTGATTGACTTTCACGTCCGTCGTCTGGGTCGACAGCAGCACGGCGATGAGCAATTCGTACGGACTGCGGTGAGACAGCGGAATGGGCGGCAGCGGATACAACCGGTCCAGCGTTTCGAGAATGAAGGCAGCCTTTTCCGTCCGGGTCATGAGGTTGGCGTTCCACCGTGACGCGACAGGAAGTCGTCGATGATCCTGCGGGAGATGCTGATGCCGTCGGGCAGCGACTCGGGCAGGTGGCCGGCGCTGTACCAGCCGGCATCAACGATCTCCTCGCCGTCCACGGTGATGTCGCCGCCCTTCCAGGCGGCGGTGAAGCCCAGCATCAGCGAATGGGGAAAGGGCCAGGGCTGGCTGCTGTGGTAGGTGATGTCGGTGACTTCCAAGCCGACCTCCTCGCGGATCTCGCGGGCCACGGCCTCCTCCAGGGTTTCTCCCGCCTCGACGAATCCCGCGATGATGCTGTAGCGGCCCTGCGGGAAGCGGCTGTTGCGGGCCAGGACAAACTCGTCGTCCCGGTGGATCAAGGTGATCACGGCGGGCGATACCCGGGGGAAGGACAGTATACCACAGTCGGGGCACTGGCGGGCGCGATCGCTGTGGTGATAGTCGGTGGCCTTGCCACACCGGCCACAGTAGTGATGGGTACGATCCCAGTTGACGATCTGGAAGGCCCGCCCTGCCAACTGGAAGGTGGGTTCATCGAGGGCGCCGTACAGGCCACGCAGGCCCTGCAGAACCATTCCGGCCGGCGGCTCGACGCCATCCTCTAGATCGACGGTGAAGCAGTGCACACTGTTGCGCGTGCCCAGGTAATGGGGATCGCGAAATGGCATCCCCGCCTCTTCGAAGGATCGCGCGCGGGGCAGAATGCCACCGTGGTCCTGCGGCTCGGGGGCCACGAGGAGGCGATCTCGCTGGAAGGCGAAGAAGACACACTCGCCGAGGTCCCCCTCGGGAACGACGACGGCGTGTTCGAAAGGGCCTTCGAGAGCCTCCCAGTTCACGAATGATCCTTCTTCCATTTCGCCTTGTTCGCCTTCATCTCACGATTGGCAGTGATGGTAGATGACGTCGTCTGATTCTTCTTGTCATAGATCCAGCTGCCCTGATTGTCGCGCAGGACGGGAAGTCGCCTGGCCACGGCCGGCGGGCGTGCCACGCGCGACGGCTTCGCTGCATACCAGTAGGCGGTAGAGCTCATCTCGTTACACAGGTGGTTCCCATGTCCGTGTTCGATGGTCACCTTGATGTCCTTGCGGAAGCGTACCGGGTTCTCCAGGTGGTGGACGTAGCTGGTCTGATAGCCGTTGGTGTTGCTCTCGTGGATGGAGGAGCCGTTGCGCAGAAAAGCGTTGTCCTGCATGCCCCAGGCCTGGTTCAGATAATCCTCTGAGCCTGTGCCATGCAGGTCGGGGGGCCACTTGTAGCCATCGACCCAGATCATGTCGTCGCCCTCACCCCACCAGGTGCCCTGGAAGTTGGTCACCGACAGGTTGCAGCCGATGTAGTGACCGGCGCCCTTCGTCTCGAGGATCACATAGTTGTTGTCGTACGCGGTTCGTTCCTTGTTCACTACGTTGGCTTCGGGTGTATTCACGCGTATTTCGTGACCCCATCCGCCAAAGGGATTTTCTCGCCGGAACTCGGCGTGGAAGTACCCCTGATCCTGTGTCGGCGTGTGCTCGGCGGTTTCCCAGTCGATGTAGAAGTACTGGCGATGAGGCTGTTTGCTCTCGTTCACCAGTTCGACGAGGGCACGCTCCGCGAATGGCATGGGAGCATAGCAGTTCAGAGCGCAGCCGTTGTTGAAGGTGTTGTTGGCCCGGGTGGACGCGGAAAACAGCAGCGACTGGTACGAGTTGACGATGTTGTGGCCGAGACCGAAGAAATCGCCAAGAGGTACGTTGACGCTGGGGGATCGGGCGTTGTCCCAGGTGATGCGCAGCAGGACCTCCCGGTAGTGGTTGCCCTGGGTCATCCATATATGATTGATCAGGCCGGGACCGTCGATGTCGGCCAGGACGCGGGTTTCGCCGGGGGCAAGGAGCCAGGCATCCCCGTTGCGGCCATCGGTGGCCCAGCTGGAATGGCGGCCACTGCGACCGTTGTGGAGGGTGGCCAGATCGTCGAGTAATCCTGTCATTCCATCATCTCCTGGAGGGTCACTTGAGTTCGAGCAAGTATACGATCGCCTGCCAGATCGCCAAGCGGACCAGCATATGGAACCTTCTGCCTTTACCGTGAGTTTCTGGCTGTGCACGACGGCCAGCAGCTCCGACCTGCCAGTCCTGGTCAGTGACAAGGACTGGAACGGCGGTGATCGAGCCGACGTCACCTCCCATCATGACTTCGGGGTGACCCGTACCAGCGGCTCCGAGCCGGGCTGGGCGATCGCTCTCGGTTTGGACGGCGCCTGGGCGTGGAACGTCGGAGACGGCAAGAACCGCCTCGACTACCGACCGCCGGCGCCGGCCCAGATGGTTGCCGACGGGGACTGGCATCTGCTGGCTTTCAGCGTGGATCCGACGCTGGTGGAAGCGCGTCTGTATCGGGACGGCGTCAATGTTGCCGTGTACAGCCTGGCCGGACTGACCAAGCTGCACAGCGGCGAGCCGCCAACTCAGGCAGCAGTCATCGGCGAGACCCCGGTTCAGATTGAGGACCTGCGCATCGAGCCCGGTGCTGAGTCGCCGGCAGATATCGAGCATCGGTGGCGCCAGCGCCAGGTCAGCGTGTCTGCGCCCCGCGTGGCAACGGCACGAGTGTCTCGACTGCGGGTGATGGCGTGGAACATCTGGCACGGTGGCCGTCGCGACGGCGATGGGGCGGGACTGACGGCGACGATCGACGCCATCCGCACCGCCGGGGCCGACGTGGTGGCTATGCAGGAGACCTATGGTTCAGGCGCCCACATCGCCGCCGGGCTGGGGTTCAGCTACTACCTGCGCAGCTCGAACCTGTCCGTCATGAGCCGGTACCCGATCGTGGCCACCCACGACCTCTACGAGCCTTTCCGCTTCGGCGGTGTCACGCTCCAACTGTCACCTGATCAGCGACTGAAACTGTTCAGTCTGTGGATCCACTACCTGCCGGATTACGGTGGACGCATGAAGGACGTCGACACGGAGGTAACGGAGGCGCTGCTGCTGGCCGAGGAGATGGAGACACGCGGACGGGAGATCGATCAGATTCTGGCCCTGCTGCAGCCGACACTGGCGCAGAGCGACAAGGTACCCGTCATCGTAGCTGGCGACTTCAACAGCCCGAGCCATCTGGACTGGGGCGAAGACACCCGGCCACGACACCGCGATCTGGTCGTCGACTGGCCGGTGAGTCGGTCCATGGAGCGGGCCGGTTTCGTCGATGCCTTCCGTCATCTGCATCCGGATCCGGTGTCGGTTCCCGGGTTCACCTGGTCGCCGCGATCTGAGACATCGTGGAAGGACCGGATCGACTATGTCTATCTCCACGGCTCCAGCCTTCGGCCCGTTTCCGCAACGGTCCACGACGAGCAGGCACCCCGCTGGCCGAGTGATCATGCCGCCGTTGTCGTCGATGTGGAAATCGCTCCGTAGACGGGTTATTTTTCCGATTCACCAAAGGAGAAATCATGTCAGTGTTGAGCGTCGGCGACCGGGCGCCCGGCTTCTCTGTGAAGTCCCAGAATGGCGAAACGGTCACTCTCGACCGTTACCGGGGCAAATCGGTGGTGCTCTGGTGGTACCCGAAGGCCGATACGCCCGGTTGAACGATTGAGGGCAACGGATTCCGTGATCGAATCCAGGAGTTCAACGACCGCAACGCGGTCATCCTCGGCATCAGCTTCGATTCGCCCGAGGACAACAAGGCCTTCCAGGAGAAGTTCGACTTGCCTTTCGATCTGCTGTGCGACATCGACAGGACTGTCAGCCTCGCCTATGGGGCGGCGGACGCGTCGTCGTCGCACCCGTCACGGATCAGCTATCTGATCGACGGGAATGGGCAGATCGAGAAGGTATACGAGTCGGTCACGCCGGCGGACCATCCTGACGAGGTCTTGAAAGACCTCGGCTGACACAGGAGTGGGTTGCATGGCAACGAAGAAGCGGAGCTTCCGCGAGAAACTCGCCGACGAGAAGGATTTTCCCCGAGTACAGCCGCTGACCGGCGGCATGAAGAAACGCTGGGGGTCGGGCACGATCCTGCTGCCTGCACCCAGTGAGGTCCAGGCGCTGATGCGCCGGGTTCCCAAAGGAAAAGTGACGACGATAAACCACATCCGGGAGGTGCTGGCCGAGCGGCACGGCGCGACGATGGCCTGTCCCATCGTCACCGGGATTCATGCCCGTATCGTGGCCGGCGCCGCGGGGGAGGAGGAGGCCGAAGGGAGGAAGAGGGTCGTTCCCTACTGGCGGACCCTGAAGGGAGATGGCGAGCTCAATCCCAAATACCCGGGCGGGGTCAGCGCGCTTCGTGTGCGCCTCGAGCGGGAAGGTGTGGATGTGGTGACGCGTGGCGCCCGGATGTTCGTTGCTGACTATGAGCGGTTGCTGGCCAGGTCCTCGTAGCACCCACCTTCAGACCCGGGTTGTCGACGTACACCACCGGGCACTATAATCCCAAAATCCTTGCAGCATACTTCAGGTAGAACCCATGGCAGATTCGGAACTCGTCCAACGACTGAAGCGTTCGGTTGAGGAATGGAACGCGTGGCGCCGTGACCAGGAGCGGGACTTCGAGCCTGATCTCACTCGCGCTGTACTGAACAATGTCGATCTGACGGGTGCGGACCTGAGCAACTCACGGCTGGCGCAGGCTGAACTTGGCGCCGCCACTCTCAAGAGGTGCGATTTCCGCGGGGCCGACCTGGTCGATGCGTATCTGGTGGGGGCCAATCTCGAGGGGGCCAGGATGGCGGGCGCGAAGGTGATGCGCGCCAGGCTTCGTGGCGCCAATCTCGAGGGGGCCGCCATGGTCAACGCCGATCTCGAAGAAGCCGCGCTCGCCGGGGCTTCCCTCCGGCGAGCCAATCTGTCAGGCGCAAACCTCAGAGAAGCCACCCTTACCAAGGCGGATCTGACGGAGGCGACCCTGACGGGGGCCGATCTGCAGCGCGCCCGACTGGAGGGTGCGGACATGACAAAGGCGCGCCTGCGCAAGGCGATTCTGCTGCACGCCGATCTCCAACGGTCGGTGCTGAACGGCGCCAGCCTCGTGGGTGCAGTGTGTCAGAGCACCGTATTCATCGGTGCTACCTGCACCTCGACAGATCTCCGCAATATCGACGGCCGCAACGCCGACTTCAGCCAGGCAATCCTGCAGGATGCCGATCTGCGCAAGGCGGACCTGGGCCGGGCCGTTCTCATCGGTACGGATCTCGCGTCATCCAACCTGGAAGAGACGGTACTGAGAGAGGCCCTGTCAGATGCCACCACACTGTGGCCACAGGATTTCGATGTGCGGGAGGCGGTCGGTGCTAACGAAGCTGCCCGTCTCGACGCGGAGCACCGCCCGGTTGTCGAGGAAGTGACCGACGACATCTCTCTGTCTCTAGAGGCCTTGTCCGCGGTGGAGGGTCTCAAGGAGAGTGAAGCCAAGTGGATTGCGGGACAGTTCACACTGGACCCCAACAGTCCTGCCTTCGAGGCCCAGAGACAAACCCTTGCCGATGACAAGAGCCTTGGTGAGATGTTGACCTGGATGGAGTCAGTATTCGAGGAAAAACTGACGGATGACGAGATCGAGGCTTCGCTGAGCGAAGCGGAACGGCTCCGGGAGGAAGAAGCAAGACTCGACCGGGAGCTGCGAACAGAGATCCAGAATCTACCCGAAGCCGAGCGCGAGACACTCGAACACATCGATCAGATGCGGCGGCAACTGCGAGACTGGTCGCGGGAACTCCCGGAGGAGCTTGTGAGCGGACTGCTTGACCAGAAAGTCGACGAAGGGGGGGAGGACAAGTGACGGACGAGAATGACAAACGCTTCGTAAATCAACGAGTCTCCAGCGGCGTCACATCTCTTCGCTCCCGCCTGGAGATCCTGGAGAAGGAGATCGCCGTCTTCATGGAGTTATCCATGGAGAAGCGTGTCATCATGCGGTTGATGCCGGTATTGAACCAGGCGTTGACGCGATACATCGACGAGAAGATTCAGCGGGCGGTCCGCAGGGACCGAATCCTGCAGGCCTTCGTCCCCGCCCTGTCAGACCTCGACCCAGAAACCAAGGCGGATCAGCCGGCGATTCGCATGCTGGAGAGACTCCGGGATCACCTTGTCGAGTGCGCCGAAGGTCATGACAAGGAAGAGTTGATCGATCGACTGGAACTTGCCCAACTCAAGGCCAAGGACAGCGAGCATCTAGCCGGCTTCCTGCGCCTGATCTTCGGCCACCACGTCGTGCGCCAACTCTTCGTCGAGCTCGAACTGATCGAATACGTGCAATCCGAGTATCGCAGCGACCCGTAACGCTTCGAAGGCCTCAGACCCCGGCTCTGCCTACCGTCTCGTCAACGAGGGAGCGGAACTCGTCCAGTTCGAAGGGTTTGCGAATGAACCCGTCAAAGTCGAAAGCTTCCAGATCCTGAGCGTCGACGAATCCCGACAGGGCCAGGATCGGCATGTTCGGCAGCTTGCTGCGGATCGACGTCAGCAGCGCCGTGCCGTCCATGTGGGGCATGCGGATGTCGGTGATGATCAGGTCCGGGGGGGCCGACTCCACGGCCTTCACCGCTTCCACGCCATCACTCGCCTCATCGACCGTGTAGCCGGGCAGGGCCTCGCGCACGAACTGGCGGATCCCGGGTTCGTCGTCGACGATCAACACACGCATCTGCGCCGGAACCAGCTCGTCTTCGATCCGGGCCTGCACATCTTCCTCTGAGAACCCTGTCTCGTCCAGCAGGAGTTTGAGCATCGTGTGCTCGCGACGGCGCACGCTGCGCAGCTCACGCTGATGATCAACCTTCTCCAGCAGATAGTCACGGACACGCACATTGTCGCCGCTGATCTTGTCGGCGAGGATGTCGATGATGTTTCGGTAGATCTTGATCTGCAGGTCAGGGGAGGCTCGCAACAGGGCCTCGAAGGGCGCACGCTGTACGACCAGCAACGTGCTGGGTTTGCTGACCTCCACCGTGGCACTTCGTGCCTGCCGTGTGATCAACCCCATCTCGCCCACCGTTGTCACGGGGTAGAGCCGGGCGAGCCGGATGCCTTCGTCGTTGACTACGCTCAACTCACCCGTGATCAGGATGTGCATGTCGTCACTCGGTGCCCTGGCGGAGTAGATCACCGCCATGGCGTCGAATTCCCGCATCTGGCAGATGTCCAGCACGCTCTGCACCTGGGTCGGTGACAGCCCGGCGAACACGGGGATCTTCTTGATCGTCTGCGCCAGTCGCTTTACCTGGGTCATGGCCACGACGGTTACATCACTCCCTCGGTAGCCGATCCTCGGCCCGGTCCTGGGGTTCCCACCCGAGCTGCTCACGTGCATTGCCGAGGTCAACCCAGCGGTAGCGGTTGTCCGACATGCCGTAGAAGATATCGAATCGAAGGTCTTCGGGCGCATCGACACAGGCCTGGATGACTCCCGCGATGTCACGCTGGCTGCACCAGATGTCCTCCGCCCTGGCGTTGGGTACGCGGTCCTCGCCCACCACCCAGCCGATGCGAATCGCCAGGCAGGACATGCCGTGGGAGAAGGCGAAGGTGCGGCACAGCGACTCGTTGAACACCTTGCTCGAAGCATAGAGATTGCGCGGCTCGGCCGGCACATCGACGCCGACCATGGGCACACCATCCGGCAGTGGCTCGTGGCGTCCCTGACTCACCGCGTCGTAGGGTGGCTGGTTCCGATGCCCGGTTGACACCTGGATCGTGCTGGCCGCCACGATACGCTTCACCCCCGCCTGCCGGCAGGCCTCGAAGACATTGTAGGCGCCGACGATGTTGTTACGCAGTACGCTCTCCCATTGGCCTCCGGACGGGTCCGCCGCCATATGCACGACAACGTCCATACCGGTCACCGCTTCCAGCACGGCCTCGAAGTCGGCGATGTCGGCCACGCGATGATTCTCTGCCGGTAGATCGATGTCCCGGGCGTCCTTCACGCGGTCGGACAGTACGCGACGGCGTCCCAGACCGTAGAGGTCGTATTTCTCGGGGGACTGGCGCATCTGCAGGTACGCGGAACTACCGACAATGCCTGAGATGCCGGTGATCATGACCTTCTTCGGTGCCATCTGACTCATCCCTTCTGTTGCCATTGGTTCCAGGAGGTTTGACCGAAAGCTGCGGCCAACGCCTGTGGGTCGAGGGTCTCTTCCAGGCGTTGCCGCAGCCAGGTGTGGTGCTCGGCGGCTGTCTCTCGAAAGCCTGGATCATCGACCCGGTTGGTCATCTCGTACGGGTCTGCCTCCAGATCGAACAGCTGCCACGGGTGCGCCCCGTTCTTGTCACCCTTCACCGTGTACTTGTAGCGCCGTGAACGAAAGCCGCGCCAGACCTCGTCGTAGAAGGGCAGTCCCTGGCGCAGTTCGGCGACGAACTCCAGCAATACTCCGGGGCGGTCCAGGGTCTCCCGATTGCCAGCGACGAGACCGCTGAGATCAACTCCCGGCATCGGATCCTGTGGCCGCAGTCCCGCCAGCCCGAGGAAGGTGGGGAAGAGGTCTTCGGTACACGTCGGCTCCTCCCGCACGGTGCCGGCCCGCTCCGGCTGCCGCGGGTCAAATACGACCAGCGGGATCCCCACCGACTCTTCATAGGGTCGTTGCTTGCTGACCAGCCCGTGCGCGCCCAGCAGCTCTCCGTGATCCGACAGGAATACGAGGATCGTATCCTGATCCATTCCCTCATCGATCAGGAACTTTCGCAGTCTGCCCACATTGTTGTCGAGATTCTCGACCATGGCGTAGTAGGTCCGCCGTTGGGCGATTAGTCGGGCCCGGGCTTCGTCAGAATCGGCGTGGAAGCTCGGGGGCAGCTGTATGTCGCGATCGACCCAGGCGGCCGCCAGATCGACGGGCGCCTCGTAGGGAGGATGCGGTGGCTCCACGGAGAGCAGCAGGTGGAATGGCTTCGACCTGTCGCGGCCGCCACGCAGGTGATTCATGGCCAGGTCGAAGAGCCCGTCCGTCTGGTACCCCTCGATCCGCCTCGGGGTGGGGTCGTCGTCCTCGAAGTACCAGGTATCGTAGGGGCCGTTGCGTAGCTCGAAGCCAAGCCACTTCTGCCAGCGGCCCTGGTACGGACGTCGAACGGGGGTGCGGTTGGTCTGCTCCGCTGACCCCATGCGACCGTGGCCGCCGTCGAGGTGCCACTTGCCGACATAGATGGTTTCGTACCCCGCCTCGTTGAATTCATCGGCCAGGGTGCGTTCGGCGGGGGACATGCGCCACTCGATTCCGGGAACCAGTCGTGTGTGAGCGTACTGGCCCGTCATCATGGTGAAACGGAAAGGCACACAGATCGGGTACGTGGAACAGGCATTGGCAAAGCGCACGCCGTCGGCAGCCAGGCCATCGATCTGCGGGGTGACGGCATCGCCGTCGCCGTAGCAGCCGAGGGCCTGCCGACGCAGCTGATCGCAGAGGATGACGATCACATTGGGGGTAGACTGGCTCACGTGTCGGTCAAGCCTCCGATGCCGTCGGTCGTGGCAGCGGCCCCACGAGCTGTGTGAGGCGCTCAACGAAGCGCAGCAGCTCCATGTCTCCCCAGCGTCGACCCACGACCTGCACACCCACGGGAAGACCGTCATCGGCCAGTCCCACCGGGCAGGTCACGACGGGGTGGCCGGTCAGGTTGGTCGGTGTCGTGTATCCGAGTCCGACCGTCCAATAGGTCTCCAGCCGACCGTCGACCGGGATGGGTTCACCCGTGGGCCAGTGTTCGATGGCGGTGGTCATGGCCGTGGGCATGAGCAGCACGTCCACCTCCTCGAGCAGGCGATCAAGTGAGTTGGAAAAAGCGTCCCGTCGGTCCAGCGTCTGGCCGAAGGCGCGGTTGTCCGCATCCAGGCCACGATGGGCACCCCGCAGCAAGGCGTCCTCTGAGTCCGCCTCGATGCGCAGCTGCTGCCGGAAGGTTTCCCGTGTGTGGGTATCCATGCCGGAGCCGATCTCGGCGTATCCCAGTTCGGCCCAGGTCTCCATGAGTGGCGCGAACGCCCAGCTCTCGGGCAGGGACTGGCGGACGAAGCAGCCCGCCTCGGCCAGCACGGCGGTGAGCGTCTCCATGGATGCGGTGATGTCGGAGGAAGTCCTGGCGCCGGGGATTTCTGGAAACCAGGCGACGGAGTAGGAGGACAGCGGCCGCATGGGTGGCGCCACCAGCGGCACGGGAGGGACTTCGTACACCTTGCCATCCGGTCCTGCCAACAGTCGCAGCGCCAGCGCCAGATCCTCGGCCGAACGCGCGATGGGTCCGGGCTGGGACATGTGCCGGATCGTGCGCGGTGGCGTTGAACTGCCGGGGACGAGAAACTCGGTGGGTTTCATGCTGAAGACACCACAATAGTGGGCGGGTACGCGGATGGAGCCGGCGAAATCGCCGCCGAGCTCCAGGGGAACCATGCCCGCTGCCACCGCAGCCGCGCTGCCGCCGGAGGATCCACCGGGAGTGCGGCCGAGATCCCAGGGGTTGTTGGTGCGGCCGAACAGCTCGTTGTCGCACTGGTAGTTGAGACCGAGGGGCGGCATGTTCGTCTTGCCGAGGAGAATGGCGCCCGCAGCCAGCAGCCTGGCCACGACGGTGGCGTCCTCGTCGGGCACGTTGTCGGCGAAGGGTGTGTGCCCCGAGGTCGTGCGGAGGCCCGCGGTGGCGTAGTGATCCTTCACCGTGATGGGCACCCCATGAAGGGGGCCCCACAGTTCGCCTGTTTGCAGTGCCGCGTCGGCGCGGCGAGCGCGATCCAGAGCTTGTTCAGCGCAGAGGGTCACCACCGCATTGAGGGTGCCATTCGTCGCCTCGATTCTGGCGAGATGGGCCTCAACTACCTCTACTGCGGTGACCTCTCGACGTCGGATCGCTCCGGCCAGGTCTGTTGCCGTGCGGTATATCAGGGAAGGCTCCTGCCCGTCAGGCGTCATTCTACAGTATCAGGGATGTTCGGACCAAGCACACGCGGCGCGACAACCACCCCTCCGCGATAGGATTCGTGCTTGCCTTGGTCCAGCGCCATGATCACCTTTCGTCAGGCGGACAGAAATCCGTTCCCCTTCGTGATCGGAAGAAGGAATGCCTCCAACCAGCCTGGTGGAGCTACTCAAACTGCCGGCCCAGGAGCGAGCCGAACTCGCATTCGCTCTGTGGGATAGTCTCAGCGATGCTCAGCGCGAAACCGAGTTATCGCTGACTCCTGACCAAGAGGCCGAGTTGGACCGCCGATGGGCAGATCACATAGAGAACCCGGACGCGGCTATCCCTTGGGATGAAATACGAAGTCGACTGCAGGGCACTCTCTGAGCTTGCCCCCAGTTGTCCTCCGCCCGCAGGCCGAGCAGGATATCATCCAAGCGCAGCGTTGGTACGAGGCCCGAAGCCCGGGTCTCGGGCTGGCGTTCGTTTCGGCTGTCGACGATACCATCCAACGCATTCTGAATCAACCACTCGCTTTCCCTGAAGTCCACGGACCCACGCGACGGGCGATCATTCGACGATTCCCGTACGGCGTCTATTTCAGAGAGTTGCCGGAACACATCGTCGTGCTCGCAGTGATGCATGGCAGCCGACACCCACGGCGGTGGCAGGCAAGACACTAGCTTCAGATCGTCTCCAGCCGCGGCCCATCGGCCAGATCGTCCCACCGCTTCGTCCACTCCGGCGTACCGTCCTCCTCCCAGAGCTCGAGGCGGATGCCACGCACGTTGCCTTCGGGGAACCCGGTCAGCCGGTCGACGCCGGGCCAGCCCTGCAGAGCGAAGCGACCACCCAGGGGCATGTGCAATTCGCTGATGATTCTGGGTACGACGGTCTTGGGGGCCTGACGCAGCCGCTCCAGCTCCTTCTCATCGACGTCGACACCCAGGCCGGGACCGTCGGGTACGGGAGAGCTGCCTTCGGCGACTTCGAAGCGGCCGCCCGTGACGTCTTCATCGTACTGATCGTCCAGGTTGGTCATGTGCGACACGTGGGGGAGGGTGGCACCCAGGTGCAGGCCGAGAGCTTTGCTGAGGGTGCCGCCGGTGAGTTGAATGACGGTGGACAGGTTGGCTTCGGCGCAGGCATGGCCGCGTCGGATCGACAGGGGAATCCCGTTCTCGCCGATCATGTAGAGGTCGGCGCTGCCGATGCGGATCTCCGGGCCGCCCCCGAGCTGGGGTACGTGCATCAGCAGGGGCAGGCTCGTCTTCTCACGCAACTGCCGCCAGCCCTCCACGTCACGCCAGTTGAGGGGGTCTTCGAGGACGGCGACCACGGGATAGGTCTCGATCTCGGCGACGAGGCGCATGATGTCGGTGGGCGTGCGGTTGTGGTTGAAGTCCCAGTGAAATCTGAAACCGGCGGGCGCCACATCCTGCACGGCCTGGGTCGACTCGACGACGCAGTAGTAGGCGCAGGAGTGTGACTTGAACGTCATGTAGCCCTCGCCGACGGCACGCTGCACCTCGGCTGCCAGATCTTCCGGTGACGCCGGCCGGGTCCAGGCGGCGACAGGCACGCGGTCCCGGTACTTGCGGCCCATCAGCTGCCAGGCAGGGACCTCGAGGCTCTTGCCCACCGCATCATACAGAGCGCCGTGAAGACCGGTGGGGTGGTCGGTGTGCAGGTGCGGCATGGGACTGGTGCCGACGAGGGAGTCCACGACCTTGTCGCTGAGCTCGGTATGGCCGCGGGTGTCCCCCCAGCCAACGACGCCGTTGTCCAGCGTCACCTTGTAGATGGTCTGGGTGTCGATGCCGCTGAAACGCGGCTTCTGATCGGCATTGCGGGCGCACAGCTTCGGGTTGATCTGGATGGCCTCGACGTCCGTGATCTTCATGTGAGCTCTCCGGTTTCCAGCAGGTGTTCGACACATTCGCGATAGATCTGCTCCGTCGTGTAGCGCGGGGCATATCCGAGCAGACGCTGGCCCTTGGTGATACTGGAACAGGGCGAGTGCACGACGTGGGATTCGATGACGCCGAAGGAGTCGTCGCCGACGATGCCGCACAACTCGGCCAACGGGACAAATTCGAGGACCGCCTCCCGACCGAAGAGGGAAGCGACGTACCGGCAGCACCCGAGCAGGGACATGGCGTAGGGGGCCACGGCGCTGAAGGATTCACCTAGGGCGCTGCCGCGCTGTTCCAGGCTGAGCTGGAAGAGCTGGGCCACGTCATCGGCGTGGACATGGTGCAGGGTAGCAAGACCGAGATCGGGCAGCGTGACCGCTTCTCCCCGCGCCAGTCGCTGGTAGACCCCGACACCATCACGACTGCCCTGCGGGTCGATGGGCAACCAGCGGCGTCCACAGATGTGTCCTGGATGGATCACCGTATAAGGGAAGCCATCACGACACCACGCCATGTGGAGATCGGCTTCGATCCGGGCCTTGTCGATGCCGTACTGCGTCGTCGGGCACCGGGGGAAGTGTTCTTCGTAGGGTGCCCGTTCGGTGGGGCCATAGGACCAGATCGTACCGCAGTGCAGGAAGTGTTCGATGCGCCCGGCGAAGGCATCCATCATGAGGCGGTTCTGCTCCGGGCGGAAGGCGATGAGATCCATGACGGCGTCCGTCTCAAGGCCAGTCATGCGATCGGCCCATGTCCCGGCCTCCTCCTCGGCGACGCGATCGGCCACCTCCCATTTCACCTGGCTCCAGGCGAGTCGCTCGTCGGTGTACTGTGGCCGGGGTGTGCGGGCGACGACGGTGACATCGTGGCCGGCCAGCACGAGACGGGGCACCAGGTAGCTGCCGATGTGGCCGGTGCCGCCGATGACGAGGACGCGCATAGGGATCTCAGCCGGCGCGCAGCAGAGGCCGGGCGAAGGAGACGGGCAGGTCGCCGTGAATGTTGCGCGTACCCGGCGTCATAAAATGGATGGCGAAGGCGCGGCGCTGGCGGTCGGACCGGTTGGGCGGTGTGGTGTGCAAGGTCTGGCAATGATGGAACATGGCGCCTCCGGCGGGCAGGTCGACGACGACGGGATCGACTGTACTGACAGCACCGGACGCGTCGAGCAGGACGTCGCCGCGCTCGTGATCGTGAGCTGTCAGGTGCGACCCGGGACTCATATGCATGGCGCCGTTGTCGGCATCCACGTCATCGAGGGTGAGCCAGCAACTGACCAGGCTGGCGGGAATACACCTCCAGTAGCCGTTGTCCTGGTGCCAGTGAACGGGTCCGCCGTGGTGGGCCGGCTTGAAGAGAGCCTGGTCGTGGAACAGCTGGATGTTCGGGCCGATGAGATCCTCGACGATATCGAGGATGGGGTCACTGTAGAGCAACCGACGGAAGGAGAGGCTTCGTTCGCAGCATTGCATGATCTGCAACATCTCTTCGGCGGCGCCCTCGTCGTGACGTTGGGCAGCGCCGCTATCAGCGGCCAGGTTGCGGTAACGGTTGTCGCGGCGGGCCTCGTCGAAGAGCCGGTCGTACTCGGAGCGCAGTTCCCCGAGCACACTGGCTTCCAGCAGCTTGCCGATGACGATGAAGCCGTCGCGGTGGAAGCTGTCGATCTGGCCCGGCGTCAGGGAGCGGTTGGGATTTTCGGTTGCCGTCTCTGCCATAGTGGAGGCGGAAGATAGTCAAGATCGGGATCTCTGGTAACCTTCTGGTAACCCAGGTGTCGAGTTGGGGGATCCGCCGTATTTCTACCCGAGCTTGCCCGTCGGCTCCCACCGCATCGCTGTGTGGTACACTACACAGTGTTGTCACCGTCGGGTGTCAGTCTTTCGCGTTAGGCTGATGGCTTTCTTGATGAACGACCCACTGGCTCGCGACTTGCAGGTGGGCGCGGCATGCCTGCCGTCGCTTACCGCCGCCGCACGCCTGAGACCGAGCCTCTGTACCAGGCCATGGCTGGTCATCTGGAGACCTTCGTCGAAGGACTGCGCGCCTCCGATCGCCAGCTGCCCCGGCACGTCGAGCAGGAACTGCGAGCGTATCTCGAATGTGGCATCCTCGCCCACGGGTTCCTGCGGCTGCGATTAGAAGACTGCGGTGAGAGCCGCGTCGTGGCATTCTCCTGCAAGAAGAGGGGCTTCTGCCCGTCGTGCCTGGGCCGACGCATGGCCGACACGGCGGCGCGGCTGACTGAGGAGGTGCTGCCCGCCGTCCCGGTGCGACAGTGGGTACTGAGCTTTCCCTACGAGATCCGCTATCGCCTGGCCTGGGACGGAGACCTGGTCAGCGCCGTGCTGGCCGTTTTCCTGCGCGTCGTACAGGGTTGGTATCGACGCCAGGCGAAGGCCGCAGGCCATGCCGGGGGGCGTTGTGGCTCGGTTACCTTCGTGCAGCGCTTCGGCAGTTCGATCAACCTCAATCCGCACAGCCATGTGCTCATGCTCGACGGTGTCTACGTACTCGGTGACGACGGCACACCCACCTTCGTACCGGCGCCGCCGCTGACGGATGACGATGTGCGCCAGATTGTGGAGACCACGGCCAAGCGCGTCATCCGTTTGTGTCAACGCCGGGGCTTGTTCGAAGAAGGATCAACCGACCCGTTGTGGGAGCAGGAGCCCCTGCTGGCGCAGATCTCGGCGGCCTCGGTGCAGGGCATGGTGGCCACGGGCGAGCGCGCCGGGCGGCGTGTGCGCCGGCGGGTGAGTGACCCCGAGGACGGCTTTCGTTCCGGTGCGTTGTGCTACGCCTCACGAGGATTCTCGCTACACGCGGCCACTCGTATCGGCGCCATGGACCGGCAACGCCTGGAACAGCTGTGCAGGTATGTCGTTCGTCCACCGGTGGCCTCCGGGCGGCTGCAGTTCGTCGATGTGGAGACGCTGGAGTTTACGTTGAAGACGCCGTGGGCTGACGGTACTACGTCGCTGCTGCCGAGCCCCCAGGAGCTGCTGGAGAAACTGGCGGCGCTGGTACCGCCGCCGCGGCTGCATCTGATCCGTTACCATGGCGTGCTGGCGCCGGCGTCGCCGGATCGGGCCCAGATCGTACCTGGCCCCAGTGCTCTGACGGCGGCGTCTGACGATGGAGGGTGTGGTCAGACCGACAACCCTGGCCGGCATCGCCACCGGGTCGAATGGGCTCGGCTGCTGGCCCGCGTGTTCCAGATTGAGGTGACGGTGTGCCCCGCCTGCGGCGGCACGATGAAGATTATCGCTGCCCTGACCGATGGGGCTTCGGTGCTCGTGGTATCTGGCGGGTGTCGGCCTGCCATCACGGGCGCCGCCGATCGCGCCGGCGCGGATCGACCGACAACTGGAATTCGACGATGCTGCCTGAGATCCTCGTCGGCGGTCTGGCCGGGCACCCGTTCGTCGTGCACGGTGGGGAAGGGACATCGGTGTGCGCTGTTGGTCGTGATCAGCCAGTTGCAGGACGGGTGCAACTGCCTCGTTGTGCAGAAAACCTTGCTCGTGTTACCAAATGCACCGCTATATACGACCTGGAGGCCAATGGTATCGACCAGACCAGCCTATGAGCCTTGTCCGAGGGCACCGAACTCACCATAATGGGCCCTTGTAATTCCTAGCCGTACCGCCTTCGCCCAGACGGACGGAATGGGGGAGCACGACGGCCCTCCCCATGCTCGTCATCATGCCGCCGCCCGATGTTGAAAAGCCGTTGTTGATCCATCGTGGCAAGCAAGTTGCGGTTGTGGTGATGCGCATCACGGCGTGAGTGAGGATAAAGGGTGTATTTGTTAGTGAGTCAAGGCAGCATGCAGGCCTGTATTGGGCACTGCTGCAGTTATTTTCACCGCAGTGGGCCTGAGAACCCGGTTGGGTGTGGTCGATGGCGTCGATGGTGAAGATCAGCGCCGGGTGCGACGGCTGTCACCTGCCGACCGTCCTGAGGGGGGACACGAGACACTTCCCCCCGGCCGTTGACTTGAGATCGGGCGTCACTGCCTCAGGCAGTCGAGGCGGCGTAGTCGATGTCGAACTCTTGTTGTGGCTGCCTACCGGCCGGGCGAGCGGTGGGGCGCGGGCGGGTAAGCCGACGCCTTGCAGGTAAAAAGTAATTATCATATAAGAGGATTACTACTTATTTTGTTGCCGGCGGGATTGGTTGCCCTATCGTTGGGCGGCCAGGCTCCCGCGACCGCAGTGCTGTTGCATAGCACGGTGCCCAGCTAAATGCCGTTCGCTACAGGAGTTCTACCATGATTCGTCTGATCTTGTCGCTCGTATTCCTCTTCGTCATTGCGTTTGGCTCCGACGTCACCCACGCACAAAATACCCAGACCCTGCGGGGGTATGTAAGTGCTGTGGACGACTTTAACGGCACCATCACGTTGTCTTCAGACCCGATCCGCTTGAGTCCAACGGCAGAACTGTTCGAGAGTCAATGCGGTAGCCAGGCCCGGGCAGTTGATCGCGACTGGTTGGAAAATGAGCTCGCAAGTTATGACGTTCATCTTGCGGTTAAGGTTCACTACACGCGGGATGGCAAACCTCAAGCCTACGAGGTATACGCACATCCGTGTGATATCCAAGACCAGGTAATTTGGGGCAACCTTGTAGAAATAAAAGACTTAGATGATGGAAGCGTCGGTCTTGTAATGTCTGGGAATTCCCTGTCTGTGGCGTTTGACGCGCCGATCTACAGGGGACCTGATTTCGAGGAGATCTGGCTTGAGGACATCCAGCCGGGCGAATTCGTAGAAATGGTCAGGCGCTGGGACGAGTGGGGCGAGGCCATTATCCAGGTCCATGTCGATCCGCCCGAGCCAGAGTTGGCATGGCCATCAGAAGAGCTTCTCATCGGCGCGGACAGCAACTTTCGATTCGACCACTTCTCGGTGCGCTGGACAGGGCAGGTGGAACCAAAATTTTCCCCGGAGCAGGAAGATTGGACGTTCATTGTCGACGTTGACGACGGCGTCAGGCTGTGGGTAGACGGCGAATTGATCATCGACGAGTGGTACCCTCAAATGAACGAACACTCAGGCGTGAAATCCGGTCTAAACACCCCGGGAAAATACGATATCGTGCTGGAGTACTTCGAAGAGCAGGGCGGCGAAACGATACGCCTCTTTTGGGAGAGCCCGAGCCAGCCTCGTCAACTCATACCCGCGGACCGTCTCTTCGCGCCTTCGGGCGGACAGGGCCTGCTCGGCGAGTTCTACCCCAACATGGAGCTTGAAGGCAATCGTCAAGGGAACGCGGCCTTCGAGCGCGTCGACCCCCAGATCAACTGGAAGACGGACAGGAGTGATGAATCGTGGGTTTGGGAGGGGTTGGTATCTGTAGATCCCGTTTCACTCGAGGCCCGAGAAGTGCGAAACCTGGCCTTCACTGAGGACACCTTTTTCTACGATGCCGACGGCTTTCCCCTGGAAGCCAAGGACCTCCTGTCCGGGGACCGAATCGTCGTTCAGGCTACGTGGCGCCCCAACAGTAACATCCCAGAGGCTTTCGAAATCCAGATAAACGACCCCAATATGGGGTTTGACTGGCCCGAGCAAACAGATCCGGATGTCTGGATAACGGAATTCATCTTTGTGCGAGTCGACGGCAGCGACGAAATGGTCGTAATGGATCGCTGGGGGAGGACCCTGGCGATTGATGCCCTGATCGTCGACGATGTGACCGGGGACGAGGTACCGTTTGAGGCCTTGGACGGCTATCGCGAGACCTACGCCCGGATGAATATAAAAAGGCTCCCTCAGCAAGCGGACGGGAGTTGGGGTCCCGACATCGTTGTTGAGTTGACCCTCAACGCTTCCGTTCAATACGAAGAGCAGGATCAGCCCACAGAATTTTACGATGAATGGGTAGGTTCCGGCGTGGTAATCAGGACCGAGGCGAGAGGCAACCATGGTTCCCCTGCGGTCATCATGGAGGGACTCACGCTAGAGATGATGTCCCAGACCGAGATCCGCGACGAGGACGGTTTCTATATCTCCCTCGACGAGTTGCGCGAGGGAACGGAGATCCTGGTGGATCCCCTGGCCAGTTTGGACATGACCCGCGTCTTCGTCCGCTCGATCCAGGTCGATCCGTTCCGCAATGGACACTTTGAGATTCAACGCCCCCAGTTCACTACCTGGGTTGGTGCTATCCGGGACAACACGATCATAACCGAAGGCGGCTATTACAACCTTTTTCAGGAGGCGATTCTGACGGACGGCTCAACGGGTGAGGAGCTGGAGCTTTCTGATCTGCAGGCAGGCGACCTCATAAGCTTCCGTGCACAGAACACCAACCGCGGTGGGTACTTTTCCGAGGTCGAACGCAATCCGACCAACATTGTGGGCTCGACTCAGCACGCCAACCGGCACGAGGGCGTAGTCTATGCCATCGACTTCGAAACCGGCTCCATCAGCTTTGAGGGCCCCAGGTTTCGCATAGTGCGTCAAACCAGGATCCAAGATGAGTTCGGCGACGACATTGAGGTCGACGATATTCCTCCTGGCACGCAAATCATCATTAATGGCTCCCCTTCCGCGGCGGGCGGCCCACCCGTAGCCAGGTCGATAGAGATTCCCGACTGGTCAAAGCACTACGATTGGGGCCAGGGCATGTGGCAAGCGTATTTTAACGGTGTCGAAGGCGACGAGCTCATCACCACGGAAGAACCGGTATACTTGGCAGTGGGTGCCGAGATTCTCCGCGGGTCCGGGGCGCCCGGCAACCTCAGTGACATCCGGCTGAGAGAGAGCCCAGTGACTCTCTACATCGCGTACCCTGCAAATGGAGTCTACAACCCCTTCGGCGGGGTGGCCACGCGGCTGATCATTGATCCACAGGAAGGCGGCGACACTGCCATGTTCCGACCGGTGGAAACCGGCGAAGTGAAGGGTGTCGTCAGCATGGTAGAATCCGACCGCCTGACCCTTGAGGGGCCGCTCGTGATCCTGGAAAGCAGAAGCACGATCCAGAGCATGGAAGGCGATGATATGCCAGCTGGAGATCTGCAAGAGGGGGATATCCTGCTCATCAGGTTCTTCTCGGCACCCGACGGACTGCGGGCTACGCGGGTCCGGGTGGTCGATCCAGAAAATGTGCCGCAGGGCCGGTCAGATGTGATCGTTTCCCCGTTCCTGGGCCTTGTCGACGGAGATACGCCCAACCCGAAGATGCTGCTGGCGGGTCCGAGCTTCACAGTGCTCGACGGGGCCGACCTGCGCGACGCGGAGAACGAGCCTATCGAACTGGAGCAGATCATACCGGGAATCGAGGTTCGGATCACCGCAAAGCCCGGGCCCGATGGCGCTGTGGCTTCTCGTATCAAGGTCGCCGGGGTTTTTTCCGGCGGCGCGCTTTTCGGAGGTGGAGGACTTAGTATCACCTCGACTTTTCCGGAGAAAGACGAGACGCTGGTGCCGACCAGCACGGTGGTCGAGATCACCTTCAACGAACAGGTGTTCAGTCTGTTCGAAGACGAAAGTTTCGACTACGGTCTCTTTCCCGAGTCCTTGGAATTCAGCGATTTGGACGTGACCCGCGACGGGAAGACCATCCTCGCCGACGTCGAACTGGAAGAAGACACCGTCTACCAGCTCTACGTGGCTTCCGAACGCTTCGGTCTCTTCACCCTCACCTTCACCACGGGCGAAGAAATGCCCGAGGGTGGTATCGAGGGACGCATGGACCTCGCCTCAGAGATCCCCTTCGACGCCATCCGCCCGGGCGAATCAGGTGTTTTTCTGGTAGGGGCCGACGATGAGGAGATGGAAGAGGAGTCCATCGTGCGCGGTGCGCCCTTAGAGCGAAACGGTTCCTATCGCTTCGAAAATGTCGAGCCCGGAGAGTACCTGGTCTTCGCCAGCGTTGTGGTCGAATTTGATGTTGACGAGGTCTTGGAACTCGTCGGCTTCTTCGACGAGGACGGCGACGGAGAACCGGATCCGATCCGCGTCGGTAGCCGCCGGATAAACCAGATCGACCTGATGATCGTGCCACCGGAGCCGATGGAAGTGCTGGAAAGTATTCCCGCCAAAGGCGATGTGAGTGTAGACCTGGAGACCACGATCGCCATAGAGTTCAGCGATATCCTGCGCATCGATCTGTTCGGCAACCCCGCGGTCAATGCCCACTTGTTGCCACCGCCGGTGGCGGGCAGTCTCTCGCCGGAGAATCTGGTCCTGGGCGATGACGGGTACACCGTATACGCCGACGTCGAATTGGAACGCAATACCACCTACAGCTTGCTGGTGCGCGGTGCCGAGACGGAGGATGGACTGGGCATCGACGAGCCTTCGGTTACCGTATTCACCACCAGTTCGAGACTGCCGACGGGAACCGTAGAGGGCCGTTTGGCGCTCCCGAAGGAGTTGAAAGGACGGGGGTTTATACAGCCTCCGGTGCAGTTGGCGTTGGTGCCGTTCCGTGACTTCGACCCGTTGGATCCCGACGTGGAAAATCTGGCGGTGGCCTCCACCCTGAGCCAAGACGGCAGCTACACGTTTGAGCATGTTACGTCCGCTCGTTACGTAGTCGTGGCCAAAGTCGGAGTCTATATGCCGCCCAATCTCAATCTGCCCAATCGCCTGGCGTCTGATTTCAACGTCCTCGAAGACCAGGGCCGCTTCGGCGGGAGTGCTCCTAACCACTACGTCGAGAGGAACTTCTTTGGGTATTCGGTAGACGCCAAGGGCGATCCACGCCCTGACGTGCGCACCGGTAGCGACGACGTGGACATACTGCTTCGCCCGGAGGACGTGCGCCGCGTGGCCTTGCGCGTGGTGTCGGTCGACCCGGCGCCGGAGGAGTTGGAAGAAGTATCCGAGGTCTTTGACCTCACACTCGAATTCAGCGAGCCCCTGGTGGTAAGCAGCAATTTCATCGAATTGGAGGCTGCGATCCGACCCGAACCGCTGTCCGGGCCGATCATGGACAACGTCGAGGTAGAAGACGGTGGTCGGGTCATCGTCTTCCGCGATATCGAACTTGACCCCAGCGAGGCCTCTCGCTTCTCGGTGGGTTCTGCCCGCAGCACCTCCGGACACGGGTTGCAAGAAACCTTCAAGCTGGTGATAGGCACCGCCGCCGAGGACGTGGTTCAAGGCGACGTGCAGGGCACCCTCGAGCTTACGGGCGGCGAGATCAGTACCGCGATGATTTTCCTCTATGACCCAGCAGACGATAAACTCAAGCCGCTGGCCGGCGTCTTGGTCGAATCCGACGGCAGCTTTCTCATCGCGGGCGTGTTCGGCGGCGCGTATTCGGCCTATGCCGAGATCAAGACCGTATCCGGCGATGACCTGTTCTTGCTCCTGGATCAGGACGAGGATGGACAACCAGACGTGTTCGACGTGAACGCGGACAGTAGTGAAGCCATTGGATTCCGAATCGAGATCGAGGAAGAGCAGGAGGTACCTGCCGGCGATGTGGTGCAGCTCTCCTTTGAAGAGACCTTGGACCTGGACGACGAGGTCGCGGTGGCGGAATTCAGCGCCACTTTTAAATTGGAGCTAGCCAGAATGTTGGGCATCGACCTAGACCGCATCGTCATCGTTGACCTGGTCGAGGGCAGCGTGATCGTCCATTTCATCATCAACGAAGACAGTGCGGACGAGGAAGCCATGACTTCAGCGGTGGCGGTGGAAAACCTGGCGCTGTTGGTAGAGCAGGCACCCGCGTCACTAGCTAGTATCGGCACGGTCGTCGAGATGACAACCGTCGCCGCTGAAGATCTCAGTCCAGTAGCCGTCAGCCTCAATGCTGGCGCAACGATAACGCTGGATCTCGACATAAATGACGGCGACCAGAGCCTCGCAACACTGGAAGTTCCGGCCGGAGAAACCGTGCAGTTGGCCGTATACGGCAGTGATTTGGTCAACGTGACGGGCCTTTCGGTCATAGTCAGGTTTGACACCACACAGGCCGCCTTTATCAAGGCTACGGATGCCGGCGGCGAGGAGGGCAACATTCTGCGCTCCCAACCCGGTGCTACTGCTCTGTTCCTGCCGGCGAGCTTGAGCAACGACGGAGTTGAGTTCGGCGGGGCGATTCTGAGCCCGAACGAAAACACGGCCGGCACCGGCGAGGGGCTTCTCGGCATATTTACCTTTTCCATGCTGGAGGGCTACGGCGGCGCCAATTTTACGGTGGATCAGGTTCTCCTCGTTGGGTTGGGGGCCGTACAGGACACGCTCTTCACATCACACAGTGCGCTGGTAACGCCACCGCTGAATCTCATGTCGCAGGAAAAAGGATTGTTTTCCTTCGACTTCAATTCAAATTCTGGAGACCAGTCGCTGTTCCACCTGGGCGGGGTTGATGGGGGGGAGGAAATCAATGTCGAAGTCTATATCAACGACGTAACCGAACTCATTAATTACTCAATTATGATCAGTTACGATCCTCAACAACTGCAGTTTGTCTCGGTTTTAGAGAGCAGTTCCCTATTCCTAGGGCAGAACGGGGGCTTGGCCATTTGGATGCCCCCACTTTTGACAGAGAATACCGTCGAGTTCGGCAGTGCGATTCTAGGACCGAGCGCCGCGGTAATGGTTGATGGTTCGGGCCACATCGGCACGCTGTCTTTCTTCCCCACGGAAGCTTTTGAAGAGACCGATCTACTTGTCAAGGAGATATCGACCAAGCAGTTTGGCAGTGACCAGGTCAAGGTTAGCTCAGCCATATTCGCTCGCATGACTACTCGGACTATCGCCAGTTCGAGTTCGCCCACGGCCGACTTCGACGGCGACGGTGTGGTGGACTTTAAGGACTTCTTTATGTTCGCCGACGCGTTCGGCGCTGACGTTGTGGATCTGGACTACGACCTGGACGGTGACGGGAATGTCGGCTTGGGCGACTTCTTTGTGTTCGCCGATGCCTACGGCTCCTCGGCCAAGCGGATTATCGGACCAGACCTACTGGCCCTTGAGGGCCGCCTGGAACTGGACGCCGAGTCGACCGATGTCGGAGTGAGACTCGATCTGAGCACCCAGGCGCTCATGCTCAGAGGCTACGCCGCGGTAGTCGAGTACGATCCTGAGGCCTTTCTCCTGGTCGAGGTGACAGACGCACAGAGCGTCCTGCGCGGCGCAGAGGATCCGTCCTTGTTGCTGCAGGAAGAAGCCGAAGGCCAGGTACTCTTGGTCGGAAGTAGCACCGGCGGACAAAAAGCCGCTGCAGGGCTTCTGGCCCGGCTGCACTTCGAGCCTGTGAATCCGCAAGCCGAGGGGCTGTTCCGCATCCGTGAGGCGTTCGGACGTGACGCGGAGGGAAAGCTCGGCCAGTTGCTGGAGTTGGGACAGGTCAACGCCCGCTTTGGGCCCGGGGCTTTCGCGCTCCAGCCCAACTTTCCCAATCCCTTCAACCCCTCGACGACCATCCGCTACCAGCTAGCGGGGGACGGACCGGTGCGGTTGGAGGTTTTCGATATTCTTGGCCAGAAGGTGCGGACACTCGTTGCCGATCTGCAGACGGCCGGTTTCCACCGGGTGGTCTGGGACAGCCGCGACGATGCGCAGCGGCAAGTTGCGGCCGGGGTTTATTTTTCTCGTCTGCAGGCCGGGGAGTTTACTCAGGTTCGCAAGTTGCTATTGCTCAAATAGTGGGCGAATTGTCCATTTGAAAATAGGCGTCTTCCCCTGCGGAAGCCGCCTATTTTCGCGCTGGTGATAGATAGAGCCAGTGCGGTGGGTGTGGTCGTGCAAGCAGATCGCCCGGGGGTGGCTCCTGCCCAAGACTTCGGCGAGTCTTCGCCTGTTGCAGGTATTGCGCGACGAGGCGCATCGCTTCGCGCTCAAAAACCACCGCGAGCAACGCGCCAAGAGCACGCTCACTTCTGCGCTCGACGATATCCCCGGCATCGGACCCAAAAAGCGCAACGACTTATTAGTCGCCTTCGGCTCGGCCAAACGCATCGCCGCAACACCGGCCGCAGAAAGCGCTGCTCCCGACGACTCAGCAGCTCAGAATGACCACAACGACAATCCAGGTGACGAAGCTAAGCATGGCCCGACCCAAATCCATCGACGAATCACCACTCCCCGAAACCTTGGCCACCCCCTTCGCGCGTTTCCTCAAAGCGATGGAGATAGACAAGGGCCTATCGATCATAATCGTTGAAGAAGGGCCGAATACAGGTGGCGTCGGGGCGGAGATGCAGCAGGGATATCGGAACGCTTCGGTGACCGGATCCGGTCGTCGATTCGACGAGTTGCGTCGGCGGATGTACCGGTGCCCTTTAAGCGGGTGCTGGAGAACGCCTACATCCCGGATGTGCCACGAATCACGGCAGCAGCCCTTGAGATGGTCAGGGGCTGACGAAGGCAGCACACCTGTCGGCGATGCGCTGCAGTTTCGGATCGTCCTGCAGCCATCGCTCGTTGACGCTGGTCGGATCGGCGTAGTCGTTGCCTGCGTGATCCACGCCGCGGGCGAGATAGATCTGCTGGCCGCCGGCAGGCGATGACTTGACCGTGGTCGGCATGTAGCGCATCTGATAACCGCAACGTCGCGTCTTTCCGTTGGTCGCGTTGGAACCGTGAATCAGATAAGCGTCGTGCAGGCTGCAGTGATTGGGTTCGAGGACGCAGTCGATCGCCGTTGATTCGTCGAGCAGGTCTCGCCGCACGGTCTGCGTCAGCAGGACATCACTGACGTCGTCGACTTCCTCATGGACGCGGTCCCGCTCACGATGTGACCCCGGGATCACCCGCATGCAGCCGTTCTCTGTTGTCGATGGATCGATTGCGAGCCACACAGTGGCCACCTCATCGGGTGCGGGAGAATGGTGAGAAGGCAGCGGCGCAACTGGTCCATCTCGCCGAACAGCGGGATTCGGTTGAGATCTGCCGCGCCGTGTGTGCCGTTCTGGAGCGCTGTGGTGCCGTCGGCTTCACCACGCTCGCGAGAATGCTCTCGAGCAGGAGCCAGGACGTCTGTGAGCAAGCTCTGGTCACACTCATGTACAACTTCGATGTCGCACTGCCCACGTTGGAAGACTCTGTCCGTGAATCGGATGGGGATGAACGACACTTCATTGAGCGGCTCATCGACGCGGGAAGACGACTGCAACAGTCAGAAGTCCTCTGCTGGACGATGCGCCCGGCGACGCTGGCGCGGGTTGTTGCCCTTGGCGACAAGCCCGCGTCCGCCCGGTTGGGCAAGGAACTGATATCCGCGGGCAAACGCGACGCCTACCATGCCTCACGTGGTCTCGTCTATGTGGGCCAGGCGGCGGTTGCCGAGCTGCTGGAGCCACTCCAAAGCCCGGAGCCACTCGTCCGTCGCCGCGCTTGCGAAGCCCTGCGCGATCTGGCGGCACCCGAATCCCGCCCGGCGTTGCGGGCAGCCCTGCAGGACACGGACGTCGGCGTGCGGATCAACGCCACCCGTGCGCTCGGCCGGATCGGCCATGCCGGAGACCTTGAACTGCTACGATCCCGACCTGGCGACAAATCACGGGCCGTGCGACGTGCGGTTCGAGAGGCCCTGGACAGGTGACATTGAGGACATCTACGACGACGAGTCGTAGCTTGAGGTGTGCAAACGACCGGCGTTGACTTGCCAACAGGACATGATTCGCGGCGCGGTCGTGGTGAATGAACGAACCCCTCCAGAGAAGGAATGAGAGTGACTGACAGGTCTGCAATGCTCCTGCCTGATGACTTCGATGACGAAGTCAACCTGCCCGGGCGCGTGGAGAACGGGAACACTTTCCACGCGACGATTCCGGGTATGCAGCTGGCTGTGCAACTGATCGAACACGGGACCCCGGTGGATCTCGAACGGGCTGAGCGCGTGCTGGATGCAGTGTTCGAATCTCAGGAGCGCCGTGAGGGAGCGCCGCACTTCGGCAATTTCACCTGGGAGCGGGAAGATCCCGTGGTGGAAGATCTCAATGCCGTGCATTTCACCGTCATGCCCCTGATCCGCGTGCTGCTGCAACAAGGTGACGCCGTGCCCGAGAGCCTGCGCGCCAAGGGGCTGCATGGAATCCGGTTGGGGCTGCAGGCCATCGCCCGAATCGATGTGCACCTGCGCTATACGACCATTGCCGCCGCCGACATCTTCGACACCTGCATCGGTGGGGAACTGCTGGCCGACGAGGCGATCCTGGCTCGCGGCCGGGACAAGCTGCGCGCCTGGCTGGCATTCACCGATCAGTCTGGCACGTTCTATGAGTACAACTGTCCAGGTTATACGGGCATGTCCATCGAGCGACTGGCAGAACTGGCGGATCTGACTGGCGATGAGGAGACCCGCGTTCTGGCGACCTTGTTTGCCGCACGCATGGGGCTGAGTGCTCTGCTGCACGCGCACCCGGCAACGGGGCGCTGGGCCGGCCCTTTCAGCCGGGCCTACCAGTTCCAGATATCCTGCGCCGGGCCTGCAGAGATCAGTCAGATGCAACACTGGCTCGACAGCGGCACACTGCCGACGTGGCTGTCAGGAGCACTGCGCGACAAGCCTCTGCCGATAACAGTCCAGGAGACTTCAGACGCCGCCGGCCAGCAGATGATGTCGACCTACCTCTGCGATGCTTTCGCCATGGGAGTTGCCAGCAAGGATCTGACCAGCCAGGCCAATCGCTTTGTCGAGGGGGAGTCCAGCGTCTTCATCACCCACGCCAAGTGCGGTGACGATGTTTCAGTGCTGGTGAGCAAGTACATCCTCGACGAGAAGTGGCTGGGCGACTTTCGTACCACGCCGTCTCGCTCCAACACCCAGCTGCAGCCTGACGAAGGCCGGTTCTACGGTGTGCAGGACGGCACGAAGATGATTGGGCTCTACGCACCCAGGGTCATCGGTGCACGTCAGCCCTGTTCGGGTCTGAAGCTTGCCCTGATATGGCAGAGACGGGACCTGGTGGATGAGATCTGGGTCGATGACCGCAGGATCGAGTCCCTGCCCGCGGACGTGGCTGAAGGCTCTACCATCGTCGTGGGCAGTGGGGAGGCCTGGGTGGCGGTACGGCCCCTGGCGCGTACACATCTGAGTCACCTGCCGCCGCTACGTCTGGTGGAGCACCAGGGCAGCCTGGCCCTGGAAGTCTACAACTACGAAGGTGTGGCCAAGACGTTCTGGGAACTGGGCTGGCCCGGCTCCTTCTATCAGGGCCAGCCTCAGTGCGGCTTCTACGCGGAAGTGGCCGAGCGCTCTGCCTGGGCAGACGGCGCCGTCTTTGCCGCGGCCATCGCGGGGGGCGTGATCGAGGATCACATGCAGGATCGTTTCACCTACGAAGGCGATGAGCAGACCTGCCTGTGGTCCGTCTCCTACGCGCGGGAGGGGAGTGAGGTCGGTCTCGAGGTGGATCTGATGCAGTGGCAGCTGCAGCGTCGCTGGAACCACGATGGCGAACTGGGCCTCCCCATGCTGGAGTCTTCTGTGGCTCGCCAGACACGCACAGGGGAGGTCAGTGTGGGAGAAGCGAAACTGTCCTGCGGACCGGCAGCGGCCTGGCTCTACGCTCACCCGGAAGGGGAGCGTTGGGCCGCCGCCTATCACGGGCCGCAGGCGGCACCCCTGACTCTGGATCTGCCGCGGGGAAAGATCGAGATCGAAGCCCTCAGCGCGGGTCTGGTCGTGTGGGATCGGGGGGAGGTGACCATCACGTCACTGGGGATGAAGGGCACTCCGATGGTCACGGGCGGGACAGAGGTAAGGATTCGGTGAACAGGATTGCCGGCAGGCTCAGTACGTCGCCCGGCCCCCGCTCACGTCGAAGCAGGCCCCAGTGGCGAAGGTGGACTCGTCCGACACGAGAAACAGGATGGTAGCGGCCACCTCTTCGGGCTGTCCCAGACGCCCCATGGGAATCCTGGAAGTGAGGAACTCGACCCGCTCGGGTTCCATGCCCTGCAGCAGGGGCGAATCGATCAATGCCGGGGCGACACAGTTGACCCGGATGCCGTGTTCGAGCATCTCCCTGGCCAGTGTCTTGGTGAAGCAGATGACGCCCGCCTTCGATACGGAGTAGGGCGCCATGTTGGCGTTGCCCTCTTTGCCGGAGATGGACGCCATCGAGACGATGACGCCTGACTTTTTCGGGACCATGTGACGCACGGCGGCGCGGGAGCACAGGTAGGTGCCCTTCAGGTTGATGTCGAGGACGCGATCCCAGTCTTCGACCTGCAGATCGTGTACGGCCGTGTCGCTGCCGACGATACCGGCATTGTTGACCAGGATGTCCACGCCGCCGGTATCCTCGATCACTTGAGCAAAGGCTCGATCCACCTGTTCTTCCCGGGACACGTCCGCCGTCACAGCCAGGGCGCCGGTGCCGATCTCGGCGGCGGCCCGGGCGCCGCCCGCCTCGTCGATATCGACAATCGCGACACGGGCCCCCTCATCTGCAAGACGCCGGGCGATGGCGTTGCCGATGCCCTGGGCCGCGCCGGTGACCACGGCGACTCGATCCTGTAGTGGCAGCATGGTGACAATCCTAAACAGGGACGCCACATGGCACCAGACAGCGTAGGACCGGGCAGGGGAGAGAGGGCGGCGGATTTCGTGCTGCCCCTCAAACCGAACGGTCAGAAGACGAGGTTCTACGCCAGGGCAGGAGGTACACCGTCTCTGCTCGTCTTCTTCGGTAGTGGTCCACAAGGATCGGTACAGCACCTGCTTGAGGAGATGGGTGGGATCGGCGACCTGGCCGTCTTTGGCGTGAACTCTGGGGCGGAAGCCGCCGCCGTGACCTTCCCCCTGCAGATGTTCCGAGACGAGAAGAGCGCCGTGTCCTCGGCGTACGGACTGGGAGAGTTGCAGGAGGGTGTGGTTCTGGTTCTGGATGCCAACCTGCGAGTACTGGGATCGGTCAGACCTGCAGATGGCGAGACCGCCGTGCAGGAGTTGCAGTCGCTGCTGGGAGAGGCGCGGAAAGAGGTCGAAGCGCTCGAAATTGGCATCCAGGCACCCGTACTGCTGATCCCGCATGTGCTGGATCGAGAGGTCTGTGAATTCCTGACACAGGTCTGGCACAACGAGGGGAATCAGGAGACCGGTGTGGAGCAATCGCGAGGGACAGAGAGGGCAGAGACTATCGACCACGGCAACAAGAGCCGCAGCGACCACATCGTGATGGACGAGAAGCTGATAGGGATGCTGTCGGCCACCATCGGCAGACGGGTGATGCCGGAGATCCAGCGCGCCTTCGCCTATACGGCTACGCGCTTCGAGGGATTCAAGATCGCGTGTTACGATTCAGCGTCGGGTGGCTTCTTCAACGCCCACCGGGACAACCTGAGTCCGGCAACGGTCCATCGCCGGTTTGCCCTCTCGCTGAGTCTGAACGAAGGCTATGAGGGTGGCTTCCTGCGGTTCCCGGAATTCGGACCACATCTGTATCGACCGGAGCCGGGATGTGCGGTGGTCTTCTCCTGTTCCCACCTCCACGAGGTCACGCTGGTGACCGGCGGGAGGCGATTCGTACTTCTGTCCTTTCTGTTTGGCGAAGAACGGACCCGGGACAAGGCCTGAGGAACAACTCCCGGGTTACGGTCCGGGAAACAACTCCGACAGCGTGCCGATGCGATAGCCGCGGCGTTGGAGTTCAGGGAGTGCATCGCCTAATACAGCCGCGGTCCTCTCGCCACGTGACCGACGATCGTGGAGGATGATGATGCCTCCCGGGTGGGCGGCCCAGAGGATGAAGCGACGGGCGAAACCGGCGGATCGGATGGCCGGATCAAACGGATATACCGATCCAAGAGCGCATCGGTACCCATACGCCGAAAGTGTGTCGAGCATGCTCTCGTTGAACTTCCCGGCTCCCGGGCGGAACCACTCCGGCTGGACATACTGAGACAGGATCTGATGAGACTCGCGCAGGTCCGCAGAGAACCGGTCGGGAGACATGCGGTTGCTGCGTTCGTCGCGCGTCTGATGGTTGCCGAGCTCATGACCTTCCTGCAGCATCTGCCGCAGAAGGTGCTCGTTGCCCGGGATCTGTTCGGTGATGATGAAGAAGGTGGCGTGCACCTGGTGCTGACGCAGGACCTCGAGAATCAATGGGGTCGTCGCCGAGTCCGGGCTGTCGTCGATGGTGATGGCGAGAACGCTGTCCCCGGTGTCGGCGAAGTACACCACCTCGGGGTGACGTCTGGCGAAATGCCTGGCGAGCCACACCAGCTTCCCCTGACAGGGCCGGGGGAGGATCAGCAGGGCCAGCAACAGGGCGAGGCCACAGCGTCCCACGACACACTCCTTCCAGCAACGGTGCGATCACATAGATCCCGTCGCCACGAGGCACCGCCAGGGCCTTTTCGCTAATTTCCACGATCGGGCGGTCGGGAACAAGCCAACGAGGTCGCCACCGCAGTGCTCTCGTATCCCGGTAGCCCATGGATCCGCAATCCCCGCAACACAGCCGTCTCGTCAACGCCTCCCCCGTGTTCTACGGCTGGATCATCCTTGCTGTGGGCGCCATCGGCGGGGTCATGACAAGTCCCGGTCAGACCTACGCCTTCTCCGCCTTTCTCGATCATTTCATTATCGATCTGGGCCTCAGCCGATCTCTCGTGAGCACGCTCTACACGGCGGGTACACTGGCGGCCAGCTTCGTCCTGCCTTTCGTCGGCCGCCGTTTCGACCGGCACGGTGCCCGCATCACGATCACACTCTTCAGTCTGTTGCTGGGGCTGGCCTGCATCTACATGAGCTTCGTACGCAACGCGGTCATGCTCGGTGTCGGCTTCTTCCTGCTGCGCCAGCTGGGCCAGGGGAGCCTGTCCCTGGTGAGCAAGAACGTGATCAATCTCTGGTGGGTGCGACGTCGAGGCCGGATGATGGGACTCACAGGGGTGATCGGCGCCCTGCTCGGCGGGCTGTTCCCCTATCTCATCAACAGCCTGATCCCCGTCTACGGCTGGCGCTGGACGTACGTCATCCTCGGCGTCATGGTGATCGGTGTGATGGTCCCGGTGGGCTGGATCTTCACCCGGGATCGCCCTGAAGATCATGGCTTGCTGCCGGATGGTGGGACCGCGACCGAGGCGGAGGGCGAGGAGGAGCCACTGGAGACCAACTGGACCCTGGCACAGGTCCTGCGTTGCCCCGCCTTCTGGGTCACTGCCGTCGGCATGGCGTCGATGAGTATGCTCAACACCGGCCTGTTCTTCCACATCTTCAGCGTCTTCGAAGACGCCGGGCTGTCGTCGACCGTGGCCGCCTCCGTCTTCGTGCCGATCGCCACCACGGGCGCCGTCATGCAGCTGATCGCCGGACTGCTCGTGGGTCGGGTGCACTTGCGCGTGCTGCTGGCCTTGGCGCTGATTCTGGAGGCCCTGGTCCTGGTTGTGGCCACCCGGCTTACTTCAGAGCCCATGGCTTACGCCTTCGGTGTGGTCTGGGGGATTCAGGGCGGCATCGAGATTCTGGTGATGGGAGTGATCTTCGCCAACTACTTCGGCAGACTACATCTGGGGGCTATCGCCGGCTTTGCTTCGACCTTGCTGGTGGCCGCTTCGGCGCTGGGACCGATGCCGATCGGCGTCGCCCGCGATCTGCTGGGTGGTTACCAGACCGTACTGAGCGCCTCCGCAACCGTACCGCTGGCGCTGGGTGTGGCGTGCCTGCTGTTCGGCAAACCACCAGCGGCACCACCGACCGACGACAAACCCATGGAGAGAACCGATGTCGGAGATGGTTGAGCAACACTTCGCGGCGCTGAAGCCAGCGGTCGATTTCTGTTCGTTGCGCCTGGTGTCACGGCAGGACGAGGCCATCGAGGTCCGTCAGGACATCCTGCAGCCGGTGGAGACCGCCCACGACACAGGCGTCATGATCACCGTCGTCGATGGCGGCGGTCTCGGCTATGCCGCCACCAGCGATCTGAGCTTGAGTGGGCTGGGCAACGCCCTGGAGCGAGCCACCGGTTGGGCACGACGGACGGCGGCCACAGCAGTCGTCGACCACGGGAAGGTGGCAAGGCCGTCGCCGGTGGGAGAGTATGCCTGTGACATCGAGCAGGCCTGGCAGGAACGCCCCCTTGGCGAGCGCATCGATCTGGCGCGTGGCGAGTGTGGCCGACTCAAGACCGACGATCGCATCGTCGATTGGTCGGCGTCGCTGTGGTGGATCGCCGAGGAGCACCTCTACCTGACGGCGGACGGCGGACGCACCCAGCAGCGATTCGAATACCTGATCCCCGGACTCAGTGTCACCGCCAACGAGGGTGGCGAAACCGTGTGCCGCCGCTTCGGTGGGTTCGACCTCGGGCGCCAGGGCGGCCTGGAAATTCTCGATGACGTGCGCTTCTACGACCATGCCCCCGTCATCGCCGACGAAGTACTGCGACTGCTGGCAGCTCCCAACTGTCCCACGGGTACTATGGATCTGCTGCTGGATCCGGATCAGATGTACCTGCAGATCCATGAGTCGATCGGTCACCCCCTCGAACTCGACCGCATCCTCGGCGACGAGCGCAACTATGCGGGAACCAGTTTCGTCACCCTCGACATGCTCGGCAGTTACCGTTATGGCTCCGAGCTGCTGAACATCACCTTCGATCCCACCATCACCGACGAGTTTGCCACCTATGCCTGGGATGATGATGGCGTGGCGGCGGACAAACAGTACATCATCCGCGACGGCATTCTCGAGCGAGGCCTCGGCGGAACCACGTCGCAGATGCGAGCCGATCAACCTGGCGTGGCCAATTCGCGCGCCTGTTCCTGGAACCGGCCGCCCATCGATCGTATGGCGAACCTCAATCTCGAACCGGGGACCTCGAGTCTGCAGGAGCTGATCGGTGCCGTGGAAAACGGGATCTACATGAAGCGCAACCTGTCGTGGTCCATCGATGACAGCCGCAACAAGTTTCAGTTCGGCTGCGAACACGGCCAGATGATCCGCGATGGCGAGCTGGCCGAGGTGGTGAAGAAACCCAATTACAACGGCATCTCCGCCACGTTCTGGCGATCTCTGAAAGGGGTCGGCAGCGCCGACCTGTTCGAGGTGCTCGGTACACCCTTCTGTGGCAAGGGCGAGCCGAATCAGGTCATCCGCGTCGGCCACGCGTCGCCGCCGGCACTGTTTGCCGACGTCGACGTCTTCGGTGGCGAATAGGGGGGGAAGGACATGAAAAGTGACTTTCAGCTCCTGGCGGACGAACTGATGACCCAGGTGCAGGGGCAGGAGGTGCTGCTGCTGAACTTCAACGGCGAAGAAACCGATTTCGTTCGCTTCAACCACTCCCGTGTGCGCCAGCCTGGTCATGTGCACCAGCGCTACCTGTCGATGGAGCTCATCGACGGCGAGCGCCACGCAGCCGCCAACCTCACCCTCGGCGGCGGACGCCACTGTGTGAACGGGCAGGACCAGAGCCAGGATCACCCCCAGGCCACAGACGTGCTCAAGCTCCTGCGTGAGCGTCTCGTCGAGCTGCCGGAAGATCCCCACCTTTTGTACAGCGTCGCACCCCTGTCGACCGAGATCGAGGGGGAGGATGGCCTGCCAGCAGTCGAGGACGTGGTCGACCAGGTCGTGGCTGCCGGCGAAGGTCGGGATCTGGTGGGGATACACGCCCAGGGCGGTATCTACCGCGGCTTCGCCAATTCGCTCGGTCAGCGGAACTGGTCAGCCACGCACAGCTTCAACCTCGACTGGAGCTTCTACCATCAGGCGGACAAGGCGGTCAAGTGCGGCTACGCCGGTGTCGACTGGCAGGCGGATGAGTTCCGAACGCATGTGGACCGGGCCCTCGAGCAACTGACCGTGCTCGAGGGTGAGCCGAAGACGATCAGCGCAGGGAGGTACCGGGTCTACCTGTCGCCGGTGGCGCTGGCCGACTACGTGGGTGTGCTGAACTGGGGTGGATTCGGACTCAAGTCCCACCGCACGAAGCAGTCGAGCCTGCTGCGGATGGTGACGGACGGGGTTCGACTGCACGACAGTGTCACACTGCGGGACAATACAGCCGAGGGTGTGGCCCCCAACTTTCAGAGCGAGGGCTTCGTCAAGCCCGACAGCGTCACGCTGATCGACGCCGGCGCCCACGCTGACTGTCTCGTATCGCCACGCAGCGCCCGTGAGTATGGCGTCGAGCCGAATGGGGCTGGCGCCGGTGAGGGTGCCTCCTGCCTCGATCTGGCAGCAGGGGACGTACCGATGGCTGAGGTTCTGGCGCACCTCGACACGGGCGTGTGGATCAACAACGTCCACTACCTCAACTACTCAGATCGGCCCGCCTGCCGCATCACCGGCATGACCCGGTTCGCCTGCTTCTGGGTGGAAGGGGGCCAGATCGTGGCCCCCATCAACGTCATGCGCTTCGATGAGTCGCTCTACCGCGTACTGGGAGAGAACCTCATCGGACTGACCTGCGAACGGCAGATGATTCTGGATTCGGGGACCTATGGCGGTCGAGGGTCGACCTCGGCACGCTTCCCCGGGGCGCTTGTGGAAGACTTCAACTTCAACCTGTAATCCAGGCGTCATGGACATCGTCTACCTGCCCGCTACCGAGCCTGACGACGAGACCTACGGTCGGCCACCTCGGGAGTTTCGGGGTCATCCGGACGTCAATGTCCACGAGGTCAGCTATCCGCATCTGGTCTGGTACAACCAGGATGTCCGCGCCGAGGCCAGGCGGCAGATCGAGGCCATGCCGATGGACCGCTGCGTTCTGGTGGGATTCAGCAAATCGGGGCTCGGAGCCTGGCATCTGACGCGAGAGATGCCGCAGCGGATCACGGCGACGATCATCTTCGATGCACCTGTCGCCACGGCACAGATCCCACTCAAGTGGGGGGCAGGGCCGTTCTACGATGAGCAGACATGGACGCGGGATCTGCCGGTTCACGGGATTGGCGAGTTTCGCCGGGCTGTGTCTGCGGAGCACAGACTCATCCTCATTTCGGGTGCAAGCTTCCACGCCGAGATGGAACGGCTGTCACGCGAGTTGACCGAGTCGGGCCTGGTGCACACCTGCCTGCAGCGCCAGGACATCCGCCATCACTGGGAGGCCGGGTGGGTGGAACTGGGGTTGACTGAATGCACGGAGTCTCGGTGACGGGAGAGAGAGAGATGAAAATCAGCGGGAAGTACCTGGGACTTCTGTGCCTCCTTGCCGGGTGGTCGGCTTCGCCCGTCATCGACAAAGGCGTCGTGTACGTGGGCAGCGCCGACGGGAGCATGTATGCCCTCCACTGAAGAGCAGATCAGAGTCATCGCCTTTGCCGCCCACCCGGACGAACCCGACGAATACGTTGGCGGAACGGCGGCACTGTTCGCCGAGAGGTGATCCGCAAGACACGGGAGTGGCAGGCCGACATCGTCATGGCCTTTCACCCGGTGGGTGGCAGCCACGCCGACAACCGGACGGCGGGAGAGGCGGTCCGGGACGCGGCGGCCTTCATCGCGTTTACACCCAACATCGTGCCGGAGGTCCCGCCGCTGTCGAAGAGCCCGCTCTTCCTGCTGACGCCCGACTACCACGCCAAGCGGTTCTATCGGCCCGACATCGTGATCGCCGTCGATGCCGTCCTGGAAAAGAAGCTGGACGCCATCGCTGCCCACGGCCGCCATCCCACAGATGACGAAATCAGGAAATTCTTCCCAATGTTGCCCGCTCCTGTGTAAGTTTCGGATTGGAGACAGGCATGAGGAAGATCCAGCTCACACGTGATCAAGATGAATGGGTGGTCGAGTACGACCCGAAGGCGCGGACGCTGACCGTCGGAGGGCCGGCGCCGGAGGCCTCGCGGTTGCACCTCTGGCTGACGACGCCACGAACGATCATCGACGGCAACGGCGGTATGATCGTGGTCGCTCCTTCGCACCGCTGGACGCACATGAAGCAGGCCGTGGAGACCGATCTCTACGGTGATTTCCTGATGAAAGCCACCTTCAGATAGGCCGGTATTACAAGCTTGACAGTCGGCCGGCGGAATGGTATCCTCGGACCAGAACGGCGTCGGATGGCGTCGGATGGCGTCGTCTGATCGCCACCTTTCAAGGAGGGGGTCATGGAGCCGGACAAGGTAGGGTGGTCGTAGACAGCCCGGTTGCGGCCACCGAAACCCACGCCCACCGTTCCTCCGAGTCGATGGCGGAGCCGCCGCCGGCTCACGCGGGTCCGTCGGGATCCGACAAGAATTGAAGATTGGCCCCCGATCCTGCGCGGATCGGGGGCCTTTCTCGTTCCAGGGACTGTGCCAATGAGCGTCTACTCGCCTCGAATCACAACCGATCGGCAACCTGACTACTCGGATCTGGGCCGCTTCGTCAACTTCGCCGCATGGCGTTGCCTGGCTCCGGCCGAGAAAGCCGTGGCCATCTGGCGCTACATCACAGACCGGGAGACGGGGCTCTTTCCGGTCCAGGGCATCTACGAGGATGCCGATCCCGGTCCCGAGTATGCGTTCTTCGATGAGCGGGATGTGAGCAAGGTCCTCAACGTACACGGCCACGGCTACTGTGGCCTGCTCAGCCCGACGCTCGATGGCATCTTCACACACGCCGGGTTCACCGATTCGCGCATCATTCGGATGAAAGAAAACCACCACTGCGTCACCGAGGTGTTCTACGATGGCGGGTGGCACTACTTCGATGTCGATCTGCGCGGCCTGCTGATGAAGGAAGATGGCAGCGTTGCCAGCCTCGAAGAAGCTTGCAGCGATCAGGACCTGTGGATCAAGCCATCGATCGAGATAGAGCCGTTCTATCCGCTCGATGACAAGAAGGCCATGTTCGAGGGCTACTCCCAGTGTCGCCTCGAGCGTCTGTTTTCCTGGCACAAGAACGGGCACACGATGGACTTTGTCCTGCGGCCCGGCGAGTCCCTCACACGATACTGGGATCCCCAGGGACGCTGGTTTCATCCGTGGCCCGCCGCCGGCGGCTTCAACATGGACTTCCTGCGGCGACGCTTCGAGGCCGACCCGCGGGGCCTGAAGTGCAAGCATCCGGGATGGACACGGTGGACCCACGGCAATGGCCTGCTGGTATACGCGCCAAAGTTGCGTGAGGGCTTCTCTGACCTGGCCCAAGGTGCGGAGGAGTTCGAAGGAGTCGCTCTCACTTCACGAGGCGCGGTGAGCGATGGAGGCGGATACCTCACGTTCGGCGTGAGCACACCCTATATCATCGTCGGCGAAGTCGCCCAGATCGGACCTCCCGCAAGAGTGCAGGGCGCGGCGATACTGTCCTATCGATCTCTCGGCGACACGACCGCCTCTGTGTCGACCGACGAGGGCCATACATGGCAGACGGTTGGCGGTACGGAGGACAGCGCTGCGGTGACGATCGATCTGACATCACACGTTGTCGGCCGCTACGGCTACCAGATCCGCTTCGATTTGCCGGCCGGAAGCGGTCTGGACGAGTTTGTGCTCGAGACCTGGTCCCAGCTGTCGCCACCTTCTCTGCCGCGATTGCATGCAGGCCGCAATGCCCTCCATTTCGAGACCGGGGACCGGTACGGCTATCACACGAGTGTGAAGGAAATTCGCCTGAACCTGCGGGATCCCGCGCAGTTGGAGAGATACCTGGTGCGCCTAGACGGCGACTACCAGCCTCTACGGGTGGAGGCGAAGATCCGCGGGGAGGCGGTACTGCGAATCGACGCCCGCCCCGATGGCGGTATCCAATGGCTGACTGCGGGAGGTTACTTCCACACCCGACTGGGTGAGCGAGCAGGGGAGAATGGCAATGCCATCTACTACTCCGTCAACGGGGCCGACGGACCGTGGCACGATGTCTGTCAGGCCCGGGTCCCAGACTGGGTCGAATTCTGGCACACCGGCATGGACGGTGACGTCGTGCTCGACACGCCAATCGAGACGATCCACCTGAAGTACGTGGGCGATCCGGGGCTCAACCAGATCTGGATCTACGCCCACTGTCTCGAATCGGCCCCACCGTCGCCCTTGCGGGTCACCCATGGCTATGAGATCGACGGGGAACTGCGGGAGGAAGAGCATCTCGTTGACCGGGCGGCGGAGTACGAGATGGTCTGTGAATCCGAGCCGGAAAACCGCTACCTTCGTTTTGCCGTCGACAGCTGCAGGACCCCGTCCCGCGGGCGATAGCTTCATTCGTCGGTGAACCACTCAGGTCTCTGCGGCTGCCCCGTGTCGATCGACCGTAAGGCGGCTTCACAGATGGACACCGTCCGGGCCCCCACCCGGGGCGGGACGGGGTTCGGGATCACCCCGTCGATGGCATCAAGAAAGTCGACAACGGACCGCCCCCAACCATGGCCACCTACCGAGGCCCCCTCCGAGGCGTTGGGCAAGGGAACAGGCTCCTCGCCCCGGCGGTACAGCTGTCCTTTCCACAGTGTGCCTTCCGTTCCGTACACGGCCAGGAAGCCACCCCCGGCACCGTGCTCCATACCTTCGCCGGCACAGCCGCTGGAGACATACACCTTTCCCAGGGTGCCATCATCGAACTTCAGGATGACGATATAGCAGTCATCTGCCGGAAAATCGGGTGCGCTCCTCTTGCTCGCGTAGGCGAATACTTCGGCAACCGGTGAGGCGACGGTGGCGATGATCGTGTCGATGGGGTGACAGCCTCCGCCGAGAAGGATGTTCTGCGGATTCTCGCCATCGATCCGCCAGGGAGTGTGATGGGCCCCCTGTGGAGAATAGTGGGACCACATGTCATGGATGTAATCGCCCTGTATGAAGAAGATCTCGCCGACGTCTCCGGCGCGGGCGGCGGCCGACATCTCCCCCCAGGGGTACATATAGCGGACGGTGTGGTCGGCCATGACGAGGCGGCCGGTACGCTTCGACGTTTCGATGATCCCCCTGGCGTCGCTCACGCTCGTGGCCAGGGGTTTCTCAACCAGGACATGGCAACCGTGTTCAAGGGCAAGGAGGGTCTGCTCGGCATGCAGGTGATCGGGTCCGGCCACCACGACGATGTCGGGAGACGTCTGCTCGATCAGGCGGCGCAGATCATTCCCGGTGCCGGCCTGGGGGTGCAGCTCCTGCAGGGCCTCCACGTGATCGACGCGAGGGTCAAACAGGCCCGTCACCGTGGCCCGGCCCCCTTCGGTCGCGACCTGGATCACGTGGCGTCCGGCGCCGCCGCAACCGGACAACAGGACAGAATGAGGACTCACGGCAATTCTCCTTCGTTGCGCATCGCCACCGATGCATCCTTATCTTGCACACCGTCAACATAGGGAGCCACCGATGACGCCGGAACAGCGGTACTGGTTTGACCTGACAGGCTATCTCCACGTCCCCGGCGCCATGTCGGCGGATGAGCTGGCCGCAGCGCAGGCGGCGGCGCAACGGTACATCGATACGCCACCCGCACAACTACCCCCCGGCTTCGGCGTGGACGGCAGACGGTATCTGCACGGCTTTGCCTTCGACAAGTCACTGGAACGTCTCGCCTTCCACACGTCGATCTGGCCGATCATCCGGGAGTTGACCAACGATAGGCCACGACTGATCAGCGGGACTCTGCAGGTGAACAAGCCGGGCGAGCAGGACAGCGCTCTACATCTGCATTGTGCCCGCGAATCCTACGGCTACGAGAGCAGCCGGGTGGAAGCACACGATGGCAGACTGTTCTGCGACAACATCGCCGTCTTCCCCTATCTCGACGACGTTTTTCCCGGTGATGGTGGGTTGCTGGCCCTGACCGGTTCCCACAAGGCACAATTTCCACGTCCACCTCAGATGTACAACGACGGGGACATGGATCTCGAGGAGCCGCCCGAAGGCATCGTCAACATCACGCCGAAAGCGGGGGACATGGTCATCATCACCGAATCTCTCACTCATGGTGCTCTGCCCTGGCGGCCGCCGGACAGATGGCGGCGGATCCTCGTGCTGCGCTATCACCTGCAGACCCAGGGCCAGGCGGGGAGTATCCCCGAGGAGGTGGTCGAACGCCTGTCGCCGGAGACGGCGGAGCTGATCTCGATGGCGGGACCGCTGGAAGTCAAGAATATCATGAACCAGGATCAGATAGAGTTGAGGCAATGACACGATTCGAAGGATTGGTGCCGGCGGCGATCACGCCGATGCAGGCGAATGGGAGCATCGACGAGGAAGCCTTCCGTGGCGTCCTCGATTTCAATCTCGACGCTGGTGTGCACGGCTTCTGGGTCGCCGGGGGCACCGGCGAAAGCGTGCTGCTGGATGACGCCGAGAACCGGCGCCTCGCTGAGATGGCGGCCGAACAGGTGTCCGGGCGGGGGATCACCATCATGCACGTGGGGGCGCCGACTACGGCGCGGGCCGCAGCGCTGGCCGAACACGCGGCGCACGCCGGAGTCACAGCGATCTGCTGTGTGCCGCCCTTCTTCTACCGTCGCACGGACGATGAGATCGCCGAGCATTACCGCGTCGTGGCGGCCGCAGCTGACCTGCCGCTGTTCGTCTACAATCTTCCGGGTATGACGGGGGTGGAGATCACTCTTGACCTCATGCGACGGATTCAGGACGCCGTGCCGCAGCTGGTTGGTCTCAAGCATTCCTCAACGTTGTTCGCCAACGTCCATGACTTCGCCCAGATGGGGCTGCAGTGTTTCATCGGCAGCAGCGCCCTCATGCTGCCGGCACTGACGGTGGGCGCCGTGGGCTGTGTCGATGGGCCGCCACTGATGGCGCCCGAGGTCTGGATGCGGATCTGGCAGGCCCACCTGAAGGGTGATCGCCCCGCGGCAGAGGCAGCGCAACGGGACGCACGAGGGGTGATCGCGCTGGCCAGACACTTCGACGGAGGGCGCTACTTCGGCGTCATGAAGGCCGTGCTCGGACATCGGATTGGCCTCGACTGCGGCGACCCCCGGCTGCCAGCGGCGCCACTGACGGCCGCGCAGAAGCAGGAGGTCATTCAACTGGCCGAAAAACTGGAGCTGCATCCCCTCGGGTAGCCGGCCTCAGTCCTTTCCTGTTGTCCTCGGAAAGGTCGTGCCGTCCTGCGGTTCGTAGCCCAGGACCGACCGCGAGATCTCCAGATCCATCCAGGAGTGGCGGTGATTCGAGATGCCGTTGACGATGGCAAAATCCACTCCGGCCGCCTCGACACAGCAAGCGAACAGCTGAGCGCAGTCACGGGCGCTGAGGCTGCCGTTGCGCTTCTCGGGATCCCAGTCGCCGCCCTGGTTGAAGCGCGGGCTGCCCAGACGGACACAGATGCAGGACAGGTCGTGCTGGTCGGCGTACACGCGGGCCACCGCCTCGCCCCAGCACTTTGTGGCGCCGTAGACGTTCTGCGGGAACACCGGAGCGTCCCACTGCACATCTTCGCCCTCGTACCCCAGCACCGCATTGATGCTGCTGGCGAAGACGAGACGACGGCAGCCGGCCTCGCGGGCGGCTTCGAAGGCATTGTAGGCGCCGATGACGTTGAGCGGCAACAAGGTGTCGTAGAACTCGGCGTTCATGCTGGGGTCGGCGGCCAGGTGAACGACGGTGTCCATGCCGCTGCAGGCGGCGAGCATCTGCTGGTAGTCGGTAATGTCGGTCTGCACGAACTGCTCGTGGGACGACAGATCCTCCACTGGACGGACATCGGTCAGCCGCAGTCGATGACGATCACCCCAGTGCTGGCGCAGGATGCTGCCGACCAGTCCGGCAGCGCCGGTGATCAGGACTTTCTTCGAATTACTCATCTGCTTCTACCAGGACTCGCAGACGATCGATCTCCCGTTCCTGGCGCATCACGATCACGAACATCACCGCCAGGCCGACGCTCAGGCTGACGGCGCCGGCAAAGGCCACCAGCGCGAGATTTGCCGTGACGGAGCTTTCCTTCAGGGCATAGAGGGAAGCCGGAATGGCTATGGCCATGGGCCCGCCGGTGATCAGGGGAGGAACAAAGAAGGGAAGGAGCTTTCGACGGCCATCACTGCTGGCCGTGGTCTCAGCTTCACAGGCGCTGCTTCGTTGCCTGAGGAACATGACCAGCAAACCGCCGCCGACGATCAGCGCGACTCCGAGATACTCCATCGGGACTTCTCCTCTCAACAGGTAGGCTCAGGCCAACCGGTATCCTATCGTCTGTGAGGTCCCCTGCCAACCAACGTCGATCTCGACGGCCTCGACCATGCAGCCACTGTCGATCGAGCGGTCGCGCCAGGTCAGCGTCAGTCCGAGTTCATTGTCACCGGTCAGCGGCGGGCACTTCGCCAGGTCGATCTCGTAGGCGATGTGAGGTGGGATGTGCATGCCCCGGTACCGTTGATCGGCAGCCACATGGATGTTCTGTCTTGCGTCTCTCGACAATGGCTTCAGGTAGCAGGGCCCCACCGTTCACGTCGATCTGCAGGTCATCCCCATCATGCAGGTTGTAGACGCGGAACCGGAGCCGTCCCGACAACGGACCGCTCCCGAGGCCGTCTGCCAGGCGAAAGGGGAAGACCGCACGCTGACCGACAGCAAGGCAAAGGGTTCGCCAGGCCTGATCGGCCCCGCTGGGGGACCTCTGCTGGCGCCAGATGGGTAGATAGAAGTAGGAGGCTGGCCCCGACCTTCGGGTTTCGCGTGTTTCTCCGGCCACAGCGTGGGCACGCCGCACGTAGTCCGGGTTGTCGATCGTTTCGCAGCAGAAGTTGAAGGTGTACGTACCGTCTGCCCCCACCTGTCGTAGTTGCGCAGACAGCCCCGGAACTGCTCGTCGGAGAAGAAGACCCGCCGGTTGAAGTTGACCGGATTGGGTGTATAGGCATTCACGGCCCGGTGATTGACCCACTCGGCGGCGAAGGGATTGAGGCAGGGGTAGACACCGCAGTCGGTCCCGGCGCAGAGGCCGGCGTAGTCTTCGACCCGGATCCCGTAATCGAGCCACATGAAGTCGGAAGGCGCCACGTAATCGACCCACCCCTGCCGTATCCAGGTGTCCGGGTCCAGGCCGAGGCCGGGGCACTCGGCCAGGCTTGGCGGCAGGCGGACACCGAGAAGACACCGGTCCCGGGCAGCGGCCAGCACCGAGTGAACCTGCTCGACGAAATCGTTCATGATGTTCATCCGGCTCGTCGCCAGGTGTTCCGGGAAGTAACGGCAGGAGCGCATGAAATCGAGCTCGATCCCGTCCACGGCGTGGGTTGAGACGATCTCTTCGATGATGGCCAGCCGGTGAGCGCGTACACCCTCGTGACTGTAATCCAGGGCGACATCTTGGGATCCGTCCTGCTGACGGATCCGCCAGTCCGGGTTGTTGCGGAAGATGTCGGGAGCCATGAACCCGTACAGGGCGCTGGCGTGGTGCACGTCGGACATACGGACCGAGGCCAGGACACGTTTGCTGCGCTGATGGACCTGATCGGCCACGACATGGAGGGCATCCGTGCCAGCGAGGGCGAGTTCATCCAGAGCCTGCCCGTTGTGGAGCTGAGACTGGGAGGGGGAGACTTCCATGTTTTCGAAATAGCGTTCACCGACGGTGGTCTCATGGTGTGTCTTGTCGGGGAAGGCGGTACAGTAGGAGAAGACCTCGACGTTGCACTCCTGCAGAAAGAAATCGACCCAGTCACGAACCGACTGCTCCACGCTGCCCGGTACGGCGTGATGCAGCATCTGGATGCCATCGTCGTTGCAGATGATGAGGCGGTCTTTCATGCCTACTGTGAATCGGCGGGCTTCTTCAGGGGGGTGTACAGTCCATCAAACCAGGGTTTCCACGTCTCGTCCGTGGCTGAGAACTGTTCGAAGAACTGGCGCACCGTGCCGTCAGCATTCGGCGTCCACGTGCCACGGAAGTCGTGGGATATCTTCTCTCCGTAGTCGGTAATGTGCCCTTCCAGAACCATCGAGCCATCGACGAGGCCCCCTTCGATGTCGATCACGTATCCGGGTCTGGCGACCCAGACCTGCCGCCATTTTTCCCTGGCCGGGTCATACCAGTTCAGCGACAGGCCCGTGCCTCCCGTCTGACTGGTCCAGTTCTCCTGGATCGCGCATCCGCCTTCAACGGATCGGATCAGATTCGTGCCGGCGAGCTTGCCGGAATGTCGCGCGGTGACCTGCCACCGGCCCAACCAGAAGTCGAAGTCACGGAAGTGGGGATCGGCTTGGCAGATCTCCGGATCCTGGGCCTGCACCGCCTCCACCACCGATAGCGTCATCACTACATGCAGGAACAGAGACCTCGGCTTCATGGACATGTTCTCCTGATGTGTTTCAAAAGAGTGTAGCCCACGTTCCTGCCCCGGGACAGCCGGTGGCGTTCGCCTGGCGGGGCGTAATGCCGGTTATTGTCGCTCATGAGAAGCTACTTCCCGTCGAGTCATCAGCCGTGGGAGCGCCGGGATGCCGAGGATCTCGGCGTCGACCCGTCCAGGCTCCGGAAGGCGGTCCACTTCGCCGTCGACCATGAGATCGACTGGCCCGTCGATCTGTCGCAACAGCGCGTCAGTGACGACGCCGGGCAGTGGGCGACACGTCTCGGACAGGTCCGGGACCGCGGCGGTGCGGCAGGTGTCGTACTGCGCCAGGGGTATATCATCGCCGAGTGGGGAGATGTGGAGCGAGTCGATCTCACGTTCAGCGCAACGAAGAGCTATGTCGCCACGGTGGCCGGGCTGGCCTTCGATCGCGGCCTGATCGGGAGTGTGGACGACAGGATTGCCGACTACGAGGCCGACGTGGAGATCCAGTACAGCCCAAAGGCGGTGGCGGCGATGAAACGGCTGAGCGAAGGCGGTGATGAAGCATTGGTGAACAGCGCGGGAGAGAGCGCCGGCGTTGACGGTTTCGCTTCGGGCAATCGTGCCATCACCTGGCGTCAGGCATTGCAGCAGACGAGTGAGTGGGAGGGGTGGCTGTTCGGCAAGCCGGACAGGGTCGACTGGAACCGCGCCGTGGAGACGTCCGGCCATCGCGATTCGCGCCGACCTCCCGGGGGACACTGGGAGTACAATGACGTGCGCGTGAACCGGACGGCTCTCGCCCTGCTGGCGGTGTGGCAGGAACCGCTGTCCGAAGTGCTCAGACGAGAAGTGATGGATCCGATTGGTGCCACCGATTCGTGGGAGTGGCATGGGTACGACGACTATTCGACAGTACTCATCGATGGCGTGGAAATCGAATCGGTGTCAGGCGGGGCCCACTGGGGGGGTGGGCTGTGGATTCACACGCTGGACCACGCTCGTTTCGGCCTGCTCTTTGCTAATCGTGGCCAGTGGGGCGGCCGACGGATCATCTCCGAGAGCTGGTGTCGACAGATGACCGAGCCCTGCTCCCTCAATCCCAGCTACGGCTTCATGTGGTGGCTGAACACCGGCCATCAGCGCTATGGCAGCACTGTGAGCGAAACGGCCTTCGCCGCCTCCGGGGCAGGAGGAAATTCCGTCGTCTGTGATCCAGAAAAGGACCTGGTGATCGTGACTCGCTGGTGCGCCGATGTGACAGGCGTGGTCGAGCGCGTAGCGTCCTCGGTGCGGTAGCTTGCCGGCTGGTGCGTGGTGGCGTTGATTGCATTCGAGAGCGCGTCCTGAATCTCCCAGACTCACGCTTGAGGTCAAAGACAATTCCTCCGTCAAGTCGGCTACCCCGCTCGCTGTCTGCTCTGTTTCGATCTGCTGTACCATGGACTGTCCTGTCTATGCTCGTGGCCTGGCCTGGTCAGTCCGAGGAAACCGGACAGTGGCCGCCAGAAGTCTTCCGCACGGTCTATTCTTCACGCGCCTTCCTCGACATCAATATCGACGAGGCACATGCTGCTGCGACGCTGATGGCGGAGGCCATCGTTCGCGAGGAGGGGTTCGACTCCCGCGTCGAGGTGGACATATATGATGATGTGGATCTCATTGAGGCCGCCCTGCGCCGTGATGAGGTCGATGTCGTCACCCTTGTCGCCCAGGATTACCTGAGTCTCGAGGACACAGGGTTGCTGGAGCCGACCTTCCTGACAATGCGCGGGGAGGATGTTCTCGAGCATTCCGTACTGCTGGTGAGGGCGGATCGTGATGTGGAGCAACTGGCTCAGATCCAGGGTGGTCGCTTGATGGTCAGCCGCTCGGCACGTCGGGATCTGCCACTGCAATGGCTGGAAACGACACTGATCAGAGATGGCCTGCCGCACAGCGGCGAGATGTTCGTGGTGGAGAACACTCGCGGTCCCTCGCAGGCCTTGACGGCGGTCTTCTTCGGCAAGGCCGACGTCTGCATTGTTCTCAGTTCGGCCCTGGACACAGCGGTGGAACTCAATCCCCAACTCGGAGTGCAACTGCGTGTCCTCGATCGGTCTCCGGACGTGCTTGGCTCGGTGATCTGTTTCAGTTCTCGCATCGATCCTCGAACCCGCGCCCAGTTGCTCGAATCGCTGGCCGAACTGCATCTGCGGCCCCTGGGCCAACAACTGCTCTCCGTGTTCCGGGTAGATCGACTCATACCTTTCGAAGAGCAGCACCTGGCAGGAACCCGGAAACTATTCGGTGAGATCGACCTGATTCCCTAGCTGATGAGAAGGCCGAATGGCGCGTATTCTGCTCGTTGACGACGAGCCCATCATCCATGACATCATCGGGCGTTTCCTGCGACGCTACGAGCACGTCGTCGTCAGCGCCGAGGACGGGGTCGTCGCTCTCGAGGTGCTGCAGGCACAGGCTGCCGATCTCGTCATCGCCGACATCCGTATGCCGCGCATGGACGGTTTGCAGCTGTTGGCAGAGATCAACGAGCGATGGCCCGGGATGCCCGTCATCATCGTCACAGGACATGGGGACGACAAGATGGAAGCGGAGGCCCGCAGGCTGGGTGCCGTCGGTTTCAAGGCCAAACCTCTCGGCCTGTCCGATCTCACCGATCTCATCAATGAGCACCTGCCGTGAGAATGAGTTCCGCCGTCATCGCCATGTCCCTTCTGGCGCCGGCCGGAGGGAGTGTGAATGCGGATGCCCCGCAGGTCTCCTGGGAGGTGCTCACCCTGTCGCTCGATGCGTGCATCGATACGGCACTGGTACGGAACCAGAGGCGCCAGGCGGCAAAGCAGGGCGTTGAAGCCGCGCTCGCCGTGCGCGGTCAGGCCAAGTCTCTCTACTGGCCGCGTATCGATGCGGTGTCGAGCCTGAGTCGACGGGATGAAGACCCGCTGTTCGTATTCCCAGCGGTTACCGATGCACGTCCTGAATATCCTCGCGCAGGTATGAGATGCCCCAGTGCATGTCGTCCTCCGGTGGCGGAGTGGACTTCGGTGCCTCGGCCATTGCTGTAGACTCCACGATTATACGACGGTTGTGAGGGACGGCAAATCCAACTTGGCAAGAACCGTGCCGGCTGCCTCTGCGGAGAGCGCGCTGACCCGTAAGGTCAGAGGATGTCACCGTCAGCACCCAGACCTGTGTCCTTCTGTAACGGGGCGGCTCTGGCTGCCTATTCGCATGTGCGATCAGCGTCGGTGACTCAGCGAACGAGGGCGCCGTGTGCAGGGGTCCCCTGCCGTGACTATCCTTACGTGTGAACGGGAGTGGGCAGCGACTCCATTCACAATGCGAGTGAGGCCGTGAGCATCGACAATTCCGCCATTTCCAACATTGTCCGCGAGGTCGTCGAGCGGCAACTGGGGACGACAGGGCAACCGAGACCGTCAGCACCCGCCGAGTGCGATCTGCCGAATGCGGGGACGTTAAAGGAGAAGTTCAGGCGGGACGAGCCGACGTACGGCATGTGGATCACCCTGGAGTCGCCGAGCATCACCGAGATCGCGACACGGATGGGCTTCGACTGGATCGTCATCGACGCCGAGCACGGTTACCTGGACATGAAGAACGTGATGGAGCACATCCGGGTGGCCAATCTGGCCAACACGCCGATCCTGGTGCGTATCTCCGAGATCCAGAAGGGGCTGATCAAACGGATCATGGACGTGGGTGCCGACGGCATCATCGTACCGCACGTGCGCACGGCGGCAGAGCTGGCAGAAGCGGTGAGTTACGCGAAATACCCGCCCGAGGGCTCTCGCGGAATCGGCGCCGAGAGGGCGACCCGCTGGGGAGCGGGCATCGAACAGTGCGTGCCGCGGGCCAACGAGAACTCCCTGGTCGTGGCGATGATGGAAACTGTCGAGGCGGGAGAGGCTATCGACGAAATCCTCGACGTGCCGGGGGTGGACGCCATGTTCTTCGGCCTGCATGACTACTCCGCTACGTCCGGCTATCCGGGTACGGCTGACGAGCCGCCGGTGATCGAGCGCGCGATGGAGGTGCAGAAGCGGATCCGGGCGCGAGGTATGCCCAGTGGGATCGTCGCCTGGGAGGGGGAGGAGATCAAGAAGCGGCTGGACGAAGGCTTCCGCATGATCGGCCTGGGCTTCGACACGACGCTGTTGATCAAGGCCGCGGCGCAGGCGCTGACAGCTGCGGGTCGGAAGGTTCCTGCGAGCGCCTGGTGGTAACCGTCCGTATACCGCAGACAGGGACCGTTTCATGAAGGCCCATCCTGACGCTCTCAAGAACATGGTGGCGCGGCTCTTCATCCGTGCCGGTTGCGGCGATGAGGAAGGCCAGGTCGTGGCCGATCACCTCGTCGACGCGAACCTCGCCGGACATGACTCCCACGGCGTCATCCGCGTACCGATCTATCTGCAGTGGCTGCGGGAATCGAAGCTGTTCGCCGGCCGCTCTCTGAAGGTGCTGGTCGACACCGATTCTCTCACCGTGGCCGACGGGCAGCTCGGGTTCGGCCAGTGGACGGGGAAGCAGTCGGTGGCGATCGGTATCGAAAAGTGTCGCAGCCAGGGGCTGGCGCTGGTGGCGCTACGCAACTGTGCCCACCTCGGCCGCATCGGCACCTGGGCGGAGATGGCCGCTGCGGCGGGCCTCGTGTCCCTGCACTTCGTCAACACCTCCGGTCTGGGCATGTTTGTCGTCCCCTTCGGCGGGCGGGACGCCAGGCTGTCGGTCAACCCCGTCTGCGTCGGCATCCCCATGGCCGACGGAGCGCCGATCATCCTGGACATTGCCGCTGCCACCACGGCGGAGGGCAAGCTGAAGGTGGCCCGCAATAAGGGTGTTCCCGTCCCGGAGAACACGATCGTCGACTCGGAGGGAAACCCGACGACGGATGCCGACGACTTCTATGGACCGGACGGCGGCTTCCCGGTGGGCGCCATCCTGCCCATGGGTGGTCATCGCGGCTACGGTCTGTGCCTGATGGCCGAACTGTTGGCCGGTGCGCTCACGGGAAGTGGCTGCAGTGTGCCGGGAAAAGACCAGCTCGAGCAGGGTATGTTCTCGCTCTACATCGACCCGGCACGCCTGGGAGATCAGACGGCGATGATGTCGGAAGTGCGCCGCTTCGTCGACTTCGTGCACAGCTCCCGCCCCGTGGATCCGGCGACTCCTGTGCTGATTCCAGGCGAGCTGGAGGAGCAGACACGAGCCACACGACGGCAGGGGCTGGAGCTCGATGAAACGACGTGGGATCAGATCGTGGAGGCGGCCCGCTCGTGTGATGTGCCCGAGCAGATGATCGATGCGGCGGTGATCGTGTGAGTGCCGTACCGGGCTGGCCGCAAATGCCGGAAGAGGCGGGTTTCATCGAAGCCGTGGGTGTTGCCATCAGCTCACGCGACGAGGTGTTCGTCTTTGCGCGCGCAGAGATTCCCATTCTGATGTTCGACCGGGAGGGCCGGTACCTGCGCGGATGGGGGCAAGGTCAGTTCGTGCGACCTCACGGAATCTGGATCGGGCCGGATGACGACCTCTATCTCACCGACGACAAGGGACACAGCGTGCGCCGGTTCTCACTGGCTGGAGAGCTGATTCAGTCCATCGGTCCCGGGGGAGAGCCTGCCGACAGCGGCATCGAAGACATGGACTACCGCACGATCCAACCCGGCGTGGGGCCATACAACATGCCCACCAACCTGGTCACGGGTCCGCAGGGAGATCTGTTCATCACCGACGGCTACGGCAACGCCCGGGTCCACCGATTCTCCGCGGCAGGCGAGCTGGAGGTATCCTGGGGCGAGCCCGGTGATTCACCGGGGCAGTTCAACGTGCCCCACGGGATCGCCGCCGACGCCGACGGTCGACTGTACGTCTGCGATCGTGAGAACAGCCGCATTCAGCTGTTCTCATCCGACGGTGAGCTGCTGGCGATCTGGGACGACGTGGCCCGCCCGTGTCAGGCGTTTGTGACTGGGGATCTCGTCTACGTTGCCGAGCTCGGGTTTCACGCCGGCGTGTTCCCCTGGAACACGCTGGACCGAAGTCGCACCGGCGGGCGGGTCAGCGTCTTTGATCGCGCCGGCAAGCTTCTGCACCGCTGGGGAGGGGGCAGAGACCCTGCGAGCCCCGAGGACTTCTATTCGCCCCACGATATCCAGGTCGACTCCGAGGGCAGCGTGTACGTGGCCGAGGTGAAGGTGTCTGCCGCCCGGCCCTCGGGTGCGGACTCATCAGGATTTCCCTCACTGCGAAAGTTCGAGCCCGTCCTATGAACAGCGTCGAGATACCAGACGCCAAAGGCGTCTTCGCTCAGCCCTGGTCGTGGAAGAAGGTCGTGGGTCTGCTGGCGGTGTTCGGTCCGGCAGCCATCGTCGCCTCGGTGAGTATCGGGGCAGGTGAAACGATCGTCGTTGTGCGCATGGGTGCCTGGGCGGGGTATGGTCTGCTGTGGCTGGTGCTGCTCAGCTGCCTGGTGAAGGGCGTCTTCGTCACCTACCTGGTGGGCCGCTACACGGCGATCAGTGGCGAATACATCGGCCACCGGCTCGTCCGTCTGCCCGGGCCACGGGGCTGGTTGCTCATCGCCCTCATCCTCTTCGAGATGTTCGGCGCGCCCCTGGGCTGGGTGCCCATCGCCAAACCGTGTGGCGACCTGCTCCACTTCTTGTTCCGGGATTCGCTGAGCAGCCTGTTCGATTCCGAGATCTTCTGGGAGAACCTGTTCACCACCACCTTCATCGCCATGGCCATGCTGTTCGGCCTCAAGCTGTCCTTCGAGCGCCTGGAGAAGCAGCAGCTGGTGATCTGCGGCATCCTGGTGGTGGGCACGATGATGGGCACTCTGCTCGTGCGCCCCGATCTGGTCAAGACCCTGGTCGGCAGCCTGAGCGTCGGCAACATGCCGCCCTTTCCCTCGTGGGCACCCCGGGATGCCATCGACCATCCCATGCTGACCATGGCCACAACCTTCGGCTACGTAGGCGGCTCCGTGTTCGCCTACATCGCCTACTCCAACTGGATCGGTCTGCACGGCTGGGGACTGACCGGACACCGCGACATCGAGGCCATTCGTCAACGAGCCTTCGAGAGCGACAGCTACGACTATCTGCCCGACGATGCGGAACAGGTCGGCAGGCTGCGACGGCTGACGGCATCACTGCGCTGGGACGTGGGTCTGGGTGCCGTCGTTCTGCTCATCGTCACCGCCGCCTTCATGCTGTCGGGAGCCGCCGTGCTGTATCCCCTGGAGAGCCGTTTCGAAGGCTGGGGTCTGCTGACCGAACAGGCACACGTGTGGCGCGCCATCCATCCGACGCTGGTGTGGATCTACTATGTCTGCATCATTGCCGCGCTCTGGGGCACTCTGCAGGCGTTGCCCGAGATCTACGCGCGGGTCATGCAGGAGTTTCTGCAGGCCGTATGGCCCGACCGGGAGTGGGATTACGATCGTCTGAAGCGACGGATCTGCCTCTACATCTTCACCGTGGCAGTGGCCATCATCTGGCTCAACATCCCTTTCGACATCCTGATTCAGATCGCCGGCTTCATCATGGCCAACTTCGCCATCGCCTTGATCATGGCAGCGGCGGTGTATCTGAACTTCAAGCTGCCGCCCGCCTACCGCACCCACGGTCTGGTGCTCGCCGGGGCCATGGTGTCCATGGCCATCCTGGCCGTGTTCGCCGCCATCAGTGGTTGGGGGCTGGCGGTAAAGCTCAGCGGCGGTTGAGTCGCTACGACGCCCACTCGAGATTGAGTCTGCGGTCGTGCTCCACGCAGTCTCGCAGGTAGAGGTTGATGAGGTTCTGATAAGGAATGCCGGTTTCCTCGGCCATCCCCTTGAAGTACGCGATGATGTCGGTTCCCATTCGGATCGTCACTTGTTTCTTGAGGCGAGACGCGTAGGGATTCCGCCGCTTCTTCATCGTGGACAGATCGTATTCTTTCTTCATCCTACACCCCACGGGTAATTGCGTTGTTCCGACCTTGTAGCCTTCCGTGCTGAGATCAACCGGATGACATTTCCACTCTCTCGAATACAGTGGCACACGAGGAGAATGCGGAGTCTGGCGCTGACTCCGAGCAGAAGCAGTCGGTCTTCCCCCTCCGCGTGCTCGAAGTCGAAGAATTCGACAGCTTGTGGATCGTGGAACACGGAACGAGCTTCGTCAAAGGAAACGCCGTGCTTCCGCAGGTTCTCTCGATTTTTCGCCGCATCCCACTCGAACCGAATCTCATCCATAACTACACTGTAATTAGCACAAGGCAGGTGGTCAAGATGGACAAACAGATCCCCCTCATCAGCACGCGCTCAAAGGGCCCGCTGGGGTTTGCCCATCTGCCGCGACTGTGGCTGAAGATGCGCCTGGCCGCCAGGGGTCAACTCGCCGACGGATACCGTTCCGGCGAAGGAGGCTTCGATGGCCTCCTGCTCGAAGCTCTCGGTATCGAACTGAAGGACGCAGCCACGTTCATCGCGGATTCCCAGCCGAGTTACCTGGCCTTTGAGAAGTGGGTGCAGGAAAAGGCAAGGCCGGAGAGCCTGACACCGGAGGCGATCGCCGCAGTCAACGAGCGCATCCTGACCTTCCCGAAACCGGAGCCCGGACGGTCGGAGATGGTCGATCTGCTCGGACTGCCAAAGGACGACAGCGTGTGGTTCGGGACGGACCTCAATGATCTGGATGACTGGCAGGGCTTTCACACGGCAATGCTCGACGATCGGTGAACGGCGCAGTCGTCAATCTCAGCAGTCGATCCGCCCAGGATCCCGGTGTGTCCGGCACCAAGGGTGCCACCCTGGCGAGAATGCTCGCCGCGGGCCAGCACGTCCCCGCCGGGTTCGTCATCATCACGGCTGCCCTCGAGCATGCGGCGGAAGGAAGGGTGCGTATCGGCAGGCTGCTGGCCGGCGTGGAGGCTGGCAATCACCGGCAGATCGAACGGGCCAGCGAGCGCATTCGTACTGCTGTCGAGCAGCTACCCTTGCCCCGTGGACTCGCCGCCGAAATCAGACGGGCCCACAAGAGGCTGGGGGCCACAGCCGTGTCGGTCCGGTCCTCTTCCACGGCGGAGGATCTCGACGGCGCCAGTTTTGCCGGCCAGTACGATTCCTTCCTCAATGTCCGTTCCGCCGCTGACCTGCTGCGCCACGTGCGACGGGTGTGGGCGTCGCTGTACTCCGTACACGCCATCGGCTACCGACTGCGCCATGGGATCGGTGTGGACGACTGCCGCATGGCCGTCGTCGTGCAGACGCAACTCGTTCCGGACGCCGCAGGCGTGTTGTTCACCCGGGATCCGCTCACCGGCCAGCGCCGGTTCGTCGTCAGCGCTGCCCTCGGACTGGGGGAAGGTGTCGTTGCCGGCACGGCGCAGACCGACCGCTTCGTCCTCTCGAGCAGGAGTGGCAAGCTGCTTTCCTCTGACATCGCCACCAAGAGGCACCGTGTGGCACCAGCCGCCGGGGGTAGCATCGAAAGCGTCTCCGTCGAGGGCAGACGGAGCCAGCGGCCGGCAGTAACCGGGGCCGTTCTGCGCAGTCTGGTCGCGGTGGGCAAAAAGCTCGAGGCGCTGCTCGGCGGGCCTCAGGACATCGAGTTCGCGGTCACGGGCAGACGGGTGCACATCCTGCAGTCGCGTCCGATGACGGCCCTCGAGCTGGCCAACCTTCCGGCCGAGCGGTGGGACATCGGCCTCGACCGTCGACGCTCGTGGTCCCGGAGCCGGGGGCCTCTCTACCGGCTGCAGGAGGACCTCACACGACTGGGCTTCGAGCAGGCCCGCATCTGCTATGACGAGACCGGCATGGGCACGGACCAGTGTCTGCTTCACCTCGCCAACGGCTACGTCTTCACCGCCTCGCCACGCGTCAGGGTCACGGAGATCCATCGCCGGCACGGACTGCAGCGACGGCGCGTAGCCGCCTGGGAGCGCAAGGGAATCTCCTTCTTTGAAGGCACCATGCGTGGCCGCATCGAGAAGCGCCTGGACACGATCGATCGCCGGCGCCGGCAGGCCCGGAGCTTGCGCGAGTTTGTCGCCTATCTCGAAGAGGCCATGAAGCTGTGCACCCTCGTCCAGCAGAATCTGCACTGGCGCCAGTGGGCGCCGCCGGAGCCGGGGCACAAGATGCGCCCGGACGGCGGCTGGCAGGACACCTTCCACAAACTCACTGGCGCCCCCAAGCTCGAAGCTGAGGTGCTCACTCAGGGGGTGCAGAACCGGATGACCCGTCTCATCGCCCGCCTGCTGGAGCTGGCCCGCATCGCCAAGGGGGATCGGGTCCTCGAGCGTCTGCTGCAGGAGGGGCGCTTCGGTGACCTGGAGTCACCGCGCCTTCGCGGTCGCGCCAGCGTGCAACACTTCCAGAAACGCTTCCGGCAGATGCTGCGCGTCTACGGCGCCAGAGCCGGCCACGGCTACGGCTCGCAGACCGACTTCTTTGCCGAGCCCACGTGGAACATGGAGCCCGGGCGCCCCCTCGATCTGATCGCCTCGTACACGGAGCAGGACCTGGACCGGCTCGAGAGTCTCGAGCCGGAAGCCCGGGACGAGCGCGTCCGCATGACCCGGAAGTACCGCGCCCAGCTGTCGGGTGAACCGGAGAAGCTCGCCCGCTTCGACGAGGGGCTGGACAAGGCCCACCGCCACGTCGTCTTCCTCGAGGACCACAACTACTACATGGAGCAGCGCACCATGGGGGTCCTGCGCGAGGCCATGCACACCGTAGGTGCCGAACTGGTGCGACGGGACCTGGTGGATGAACCCGATGATGTCTTTCACTTCTCGCTGGAGGAGCTGAGACAGATTGCCCGCTCGAAAGAGGCCGGGGATCAGCGTCAGCTCGTGCTGCAGCGGCTCAGGGAGCACCGCCGCCGTCAGCAGCTCAAGGCGCCGAAGCGCCTCGGTGCAAAGCCGGGAAAGGCGAAGCGGAAGAAGGTCAGCGACGACGATCACGGTCGACGCGGGCGCAGGCTCAAGGGTGTCGGGGCGTCGGGGGGCCGAGGGACGGGACCCGCCGTCGTGATTTCAAAAGACCGTCCGCGCCTGCATCCAGGGGACGTGCTCGTGGCGCCCAACGTCGGTCCGGACTGGACCCCAGCCTTCGCCTTCATCGGGGGACTCGTACTCGACGAGGGCGCTCTATCGCAACACGCTGCCATCATCGCGCGGGAATACGGCGTGCCCGCCGTGATGCAGACGAAAGAAGCGACGAAGTCCATTCGGACAGGGCAGGTGGTCATCGTCGACGGTGACCGTGGCGTCGTCGAACTGGAAGAGGGATCCGGTCCGGCCGCCTGAAGGGCTGTCCGTTCAGCCAACGCCGCAGGTCAGGACGCCGTCGACGACGAGATTCTGGCCGCTGATGTAGGCGGCCTCATCCGAGGCGAGAAACAGAGCAGCGTGGGCGATGTCTTCGGGTTTTCCAGCCGCCAGCAGGCGCGGACGGGTATCGGGCGGGTCGGGGGAAGCATCGTCATCGGACTGGGTTGCATCCGGGCGCAGCGTGAAGCCGGGTTCGAGCTTGGCCGAGTTGGCGCCGAGTTGTGTCGCAATGGCGCCCGGGCTGATGGCGTTGAAGCGGATGTTGTGCTCGGCGTATTCGACGGCCATCTGCCGGATCAGGCCGAACATGCCCGACTTGGAAGCGGCGTAGCCCGCCCAGTTGGCCCAGCCGAACATACCCTGCACCGAGGCGATGGTGACCACGGCCCCACCGCCTGCCAGCATGTGCGGCACCGACCCATGACAGATGCGGTAGAGGCTGCCGAGATTGACATCGAGCACGCGCTGCCAGCGCTCGGGTTCGGTGTCGGCGATGGTGCCAACAATGGAGACGCCGGCGCAGTGGACGGCAATGTCGAGGCCGCCGAAATGGTCCACCGAGCGGGCGACGAGCTCGGCAACAGAAGCATCGCTGCTGACATCGGTTTCGATGAAGAGCGGCTGCTCGTTCCGGCCGGCCAACGCGGCGCCGGCTTCGGTGTCGCGGTCGGCGATGGTCACCGAGGCGCCTTCCCTGAGGAAGACCTCGACGGTGGCCCGGCCGATGCCGTTGGCCCCACCGGTGACGATGGCTCTCTTTCCTTGCAGTCTCATGCGGCTCCTTTCGCGAGCACGCGGCCAATATAGGCTGTCCTGCCGGCTGCAGCCTGCACTCATGACCCGGGTCTGCGGGTTCGCATTACCCCTTGCAGGGGCATATCGTTCTGGGCAATGCAAAATGCCGAGACAATAGACGGAGACATGTGGATCACCGCCTGATCATCGTGGAGGGCTGCCCTGGGTCAGGGAAGTCGTCGACCTCGCAGTTCCTCTGTCGTCAGCTGCAGCGCGCGGGTCACGCGTGCCGCTGGTATTACGAGACAAGCGGTAATAAGTCAACGCCGATCGTGGACAGTGAGTCAATCACGTTGTCAGTTCATGATTGGTGTGTAGGGACGACTGTTTTTGAGCACGGAGAAGATCACATGGAGCATCTT